>Ga0315899_10000148_pt1 | contig 86485 bp, 65 predicted proteins | sample LakEriMetagenome_2_FD_203518 | JGI IMG/M metagenome (GOLD analysis project Ga0315899, IMG submission 203518) | Freshwater fungal communities from buoy surface, Lake Erie, Ohio, United States - Buoy 4 MA112 | ecosystem: Environmental > Aquatic > Freshwater > Lake | place: USA: Lake Erie, Ohio... | reverse complement strand
GTCTCGGATGCATGCGGTTCGGCTGCCCATCGGAACGGTTTCTCTCCGATCCAAACCCAGCGGAGCGGACACAGAGGTCCGCCCCCCCGCGACCCGCTGGCTGGCCCCTGGCCATGTTGGTCTTTGGAGGCGGGTCCAGCGGGTTTTTCGATTCAGGTGTTTGGGTTGCCCAATGGGACGGTTGCCCTCCGATCCAAACCCAGCGGAGCGGACACAGAGGTCCGCCCCCCCGCGACCCGCTGTGCGGTCCCTGGCCACGGGGGGCTTTGGGTGCGGGCGCAGTGGTGTCTCGGATGCATGCGGTTTGGCTGTCCATCGGGACGGTTGCCCTCCGATGCAAGCCCAGTGGAGCGGACACGGAGGTCCGCCCCCCCGCGACCCGCTGTGCGGTCCCTGGCCACGGGGGGCTTTGGGGGTGGGTCCAGCCGACTTGCCGTTCGATTTGCGCTTCGTCTTCACGATGAGCAATCAGGCAGCAGATCGAACCAAACCGATGCGGCGACAATCTGATAGATTGGTCGTGCGCATCAATCGCGTCCCGACGCAATGGGCGCTTCCACTGAGCTTGCATACGAATCAGGTGTCGCCCAGGTTGTCCCCGATGAGAGACATCGATGATGTACACCCTGTTTGACGAACTTGGCGGCTTGCCAGACGTCGCGTTCCATCGTGAGGCGGAATCTCATGAGTATGACCGGTTTGTCGAAGAGACCGGACTGAGCCTCCCTCCAAAACATTGGGAGGTACTTCGGCGAAGTGATGGGCTGGAAGTCTATGCCGGGTATTACCGGCTGTTTGGTTTGTATCCGAAGGAGGCAACCGGTGCTGTGCTATGGAACCAGCCAGAATACTGGAAATTCGCCTGGGGAGGCCGGTGTGCTGATTATTGGTGCTTTGCCGAGACCGCGTGGGGCGACCAGTATGCCTATTCGATGGAATCACTGCGAACAGGTCGGGATGAGACCGTTTTTCTTATCGATGCGATCTCGATGACGCCTGAAGTCGTGGCCTCCTCTTTCGCCGGGTTTGTGGAACAGGAGTTTGTGCGGTCAGCAAAAGACCCCTACGACGTCATGATCAGACAGGTGCGTGAGAGATTTGGACCGCTGGAGGTTACAGACCATCTGGTGTACATCCCCTCGATCCTGTTGGGTGGAACGGAAGATATTCGTCATGTCCACAAGATGAATGCGCGGATGGCGATGATTGGACATGGCGACATGGCATTGCAATTGGATGCCGGGCCGCATGAAGGAAAGATCCGGGCAGTGATACCTTATGAAGACTCCCTGCAACGGTTGCGGTTACGTCTTGTTTGGGAACAGACGCGACGTGAGGAAGGCCGATGACTGACAGTCATCGTGGGTGGGCATTCGATGGTGCTTCTCACTGTCGTCTGTGTGCGAAGATCCGTTTGCCTCCAAATTCGCTGATTTGACCTGGGCCATGGGTTATTCGGTTGTTTCGACAAAATGCACGACATCGGTTGATTCGCATGGTTTGTGTATTTCGCTCGATTCATTGTCCGCCCCGCCGGGCTCTCGACCGGGAAGAGCCGATCCAGAGGGAAACTCAACAACGTGGATCTCAAATCCCAATGGGCGTTCATCCAGAATCATCATGCGAACGCAACCAGTGACAGGGTGGCGGGGGCGCACAGCAGGGTTTCGATCCAGGCGTTCGGCTGCCCAGCGGGACGGTTACCCTCCGATCCAGGCCCAGCGGAGCGGACACAGAGGTCCGCCCCCCCGCGACCCGCTGGCTGGCCCCTGGCCACGGTGGGCTTTGGGGGTGGGTCCAGCGGGTTTTTCGATTCAGGTGTTTGGGTTGCCCAATGGGACGGTTTCCCTCCGATCCCAACCCAGCGGAGCGGACACAGAGGTCCGCCCCCCCGCGACCCGCTGTGCGGTCCCTGGCCACAGGGGGCTTTGGGTGCGGGCGCAGCGGGTTTCCGATTCATGCGGATGGACTGCCCGTTGGGACGGTTGGCCTCCGATCCCAACCCGGCGGGCGGACACAGAGGTCCCCGATTCCGCATCATCCCCCGCAGTCACGCAGCACGTGCGCGATCTCGGCGTGGCCGCGACGGATGGCCCAGGCGAGGGGGGTGGCCCAGTCGGGATCGGCGGGGTGCCGGGCCGGGGAGCCGGCGTCCAGCAGCCAGCGGACCAGTTCGAGCCGGCCGAATTTCGCGGCCCAGCCCAACGGCCGCGAGCAGAGATCGTCATCACGCGGATCGAGCTCTGCCCCTCGCGCGACCCATTGCCGGGCCCAGTCGAGGTGGCCCCCCCCGGCGAACCGGTGCAGAGCCGTAATCCCCAGCCAGTCGGCCACGTTCGGATCGAGCCCATGCGCGAACAACAACTCGTTGATCTCGGCCGACTGCCCGGCGGGTGACCACGGGGGAAACGTGAGCTGTCGGGGGAGCGTTGGTGCGTACTTCAGCAGCAGCCGGACGAAGTCGAGCTGCCCCTCGCCGGCGGCGTTCGCGAGTGCTTCCGGATCCTCGGCGAGCCGGGGGTTGGCGGCCAGCACCGCCGCCGCCACCCGCACATCGCCGTAGTACGCGAGGATCGCCATCCGGCGTGAGGCGCCCGACCGGCAGAGCAGATTGACCATCGCAGTATCGCCCCGGTCAATCGCCATGGTCAGGGCGTCGGCCGAACTTTCGACCTCGGGGTTGGGATAGGCCCCATGCTCCAACAGCAGTTGGGCGATGGCGAGGTGGCCATTTGCGGCCGCGGCATACAGGGCGTGTCCCTGGGGGGCGATTTCTGGTTCCGGCAGGTTGGGGTCGGCCCCGTGGTCGAGCAGCAGTTGCACAATCTCGAGGTGCCCCTGCTGGGCGGCGTTCTTGAGGGGGGCTCCCGAGCCGAGGTAATAGGTGATGTACTCGGGCAGGCGATTGGCGGCCCCTGGGTCGGCCGCCAGAATCTCCCGCACGCGGGAAAAGTCTCCCCGGTGGCAGGCGACTCCCAAATCGCACTGGGCGCCCCGTGCCAGCAGGTGGTCGAGCATCTGTGCGGCCGAAACGGGCCAGTCGGCCGGCACATCGCGGCGCCCCCGAAAGTGGTAATCGCCGTTGACGAGGTGAATGGGCCGTGCGCCATCGGCCCGCCGCGCCTCAAGGTTGGCCCCCCGCGCGAGCAACAGATCGACGAGCCCGGGCTGGCGGGTCATGGTGGCCCAGTGGATCGGCTGGTTCGAGCGGGCATCCCCGGTGTGGATCAGCCCGGGTTGAGCCGTCAGCAACCGCAAGACCTCGGCCTGGTCGTGCGCACGAATGGCGGCCGCGACGGGCTCTCCCTCGTCGGTGGCTCCCTGGAGCCGGGCGTAACGTTCCCGCAACAACCGTTCGAGTTCGCCGTAACCGCGGTCGTGGCAGATCTGCAGCAGGGTGTCGTTCACCGCCAGTCCCAGCGGGTCGGCCCCGTGATCGAGCAGGAAGGCGGCCACGGGGGCATGGTTCTCGCGCACGGCGAAGTACAGCGGCGTGCGGTACTGCCAGTGACAGCGGACCAGTCCGGGATCGCGCTCGACCAGCGCCTGCACGCGCGGCAGATCACCTGCGCGACAGGCCTGGAACATCTGCCAGACGTCGGTGCCGCGACCCCGCGACCAGGTCAACGGCTCATCACGGGTCAGTTCGGGAGGGGCATACACAGGAGGGGCCTTGGGGAAGCGGAGACCGGCGGGCGGTCTGGCTGCGGTCGCGTCCCCCTCGAACGGACCGGCAACCCATGCGGGGGTTTACCGCTGCCGGTTGCGGAACTGTTCCCACGAGCGGGTGAGCGACTCGCTGAACTCCACCACGTGCGGGCAGGCCATGTAGATGCGGGCCGCCACCGCCGAGCGGGGGAAGAAACTGGTGATGAAATCGAAGCAAAACTCGGCCCCGGTGTGACTGATCACAACGGTGTTGGCATACACCCCCGAGAGCATCTCGTCGGGAAGCTTGAGGTGCTCGTAGACCTCGGAAATGGGCATCGGGGTGGGGGTCGCGGGCTTGGGAGGGGTGAGATCGGGCTGATGCAGCGGGAAGGGAGTCGGTTCCTGACCCGCGCCGCCGGCCGCTCCTCCCGCGGCACCCCCCGGCGATCCACCCCCCGGTTGTCCCCCCGCGTTTCCTTCGGGAGTTTCCCGCGGCGGAGTCGCGGGACGGGGTTGGGGCATGCGGGGCAGGGGGCCGAACATCTGGGTGTACTTGGCGAAGTTGTCCTGCATCGCCCCCAGGAACGGCGAGATGACCGTGGGGGGCAGCACCACCCGCGCGGCGACCCGGCGGGGATGCGCCAGGCTCTGCAGAAAGTCGATGACAAATTCGTGAGGCCCGTGCATCACGATTGTCCCGGTGCTGAAGACACCCGGACTCACCTTCTCGGGAATTCGGGCCGTGGCGGGAGAATGCTGCACCTCTTCGTGGTACCCCTTGCCCGACCCCTCCTCGCGGTTTTCTTCACTCATCTCAATTCAGCTCCTGGGTGTGTCACCGCTGCAATCGTAGCGACTGACTGGCGACCGGGCATCTGACTCTCGGCGCGATTTCAGGCCGGGGCTTCGAATGGCCCCGCCCGCCCCGCGACTCGCCATCAGCGCATGCCAACTCCCGTGGGAGCAGCAGGGTCCCGGGATCAACGCCCGGGTTCGTCTTCCGGAGTGGGAGGGGTGTCGCGCTCGGCGTCGGCATCTCCCGGCAGCGGGGGGGATTCCCGGCCGGTTTCGGTCGCCAGTTGCAACCGGACGGTGATGGCCCCTTTGTGCTCGGCCAGTTTCGCCCAGTCATCGCGACAGCGCAGATACAACCGACCCGCGGTCGGCGCGGTCCAGGTTCCCTGGGCTCCCAGGAAGAACGGTTCGCCCAGGCGGTATTCGCCGTCATCGTGGACCAGCAAGACCCCTTCCAGGCCTCCGCGGCCCCCAGGCTCGCCGGCGGCGGTCAAGTCGTCGGCCGGGTCGGCGAGCTTCCATTGTCCCTCGGTCTCCCAGGCGAGCGTCTGCCCGGGAGTCACGAGCACGCGCGACGGTTGCCAGCCGCGGTTGGCTTCAATGCGGGCCTTCACTTTGGTGCCGCCGGTGAGGGCCTTGAACTTCGCCTTCCAGTCCCACGCGGTGAGGTCGACGCGCAGGCCGGGGGCCAACTGCGACAGAAACTGACGGTACTCGAAGACCACTTCCTCCTGCATTGGACCATACACGGCATCGAAGCTGGTCTTCTGCCCCGAGAGGAGCGCGACCCCCAGCGGACGGAACCGCGGCGAGTAGTTGGGATTGTTCGCCAGCAGGTGGCACAACGCCCAGCGCCAGGCGTAGTTCTGCCACGAGTCTCCCGTCTTCTGTTCGGCATGCACAATCTCGCCGAAGTCGACCCGGGGAGCCTTCCGCAGGTAGTCGATCACGTTCGGGTTGGCGTTGACTGCGCGGGATTCGCCGTCCCAGTAGTTGCCCATCTCGGCCATCCCCTCGGCGTACCAGACGGGCCCCGTCCGGCCGAACGCATGCACGCAGTAGGCGTGTACCGCCTCGTGCTGGGGGACGCCGGGGTCGGCCACGGCATACACCACGGCCTTCGAGAGAAACGTGTTGCCATCGGAGATGGTCTTGCCGAGGGTCACGCCAGCCTTGGCTTCGATGTGGGCCAAACCCTCGGCCTGGATCGCGCCGGGGGGCCATTTGCCCAGGTCGGCGACCACATACATCTCGATGACCCCCTGGGGGGCTCGCCCCCAGTACTTCGAGATATGCCCCAGCATGGTCTCCAGCCGGTCGAGCAGATCGCGGGCCTTCTCGGCCGAGAGGTCGGTGTAGAGTTCGTAGTGTTTCGAGGTGTAGCGCGAGATCCCTTCGATCGCCTTCCCGGCGCCGCGTACCTCTTCGAAGCCGAGTTTTTTCCTGGGCTTGGCGGGGGCTGGACCTTTCGCCGGGGGATTTCCCCGCGACGGTTTGGTCCCCTGGGCGAGTGCCTGGGGGGTGATCAGGGCAACCGCCAGCAGAGCCAGCAGACTGGCGAGGCAATGCTGGACTGGGGAACGCCACTGGCCCGGCGAGTGGCGCGGGGTCGGTTGCAATTCCCCTGGATGGGCAGGTTGGACTGCGCCCAGCATGGCTGACTTCCCCCGTTGGAACAACGAACACCTCACGACGGCCCCATCCACAGAAACGGACAACGGAGTGGCGTCACCACACGCGCTGTTGTCAGCGGCCAAATTTCAGGCGGGCGCACCCGGCGGCCCCGATGAAGCCGGCGTCCCCCCCCAGGCTGGCGTATTCGATTTTCGTGCGGGCGGCGGGAATGGGGAAGGCCCGGCGTTTGACTTCGTCGCGCAGCTCCTGAATGAAGCGGCGGCCCACCGGGCTTTCATCCCGGCCGAACGTCATGGCACCCCCCAGCAGAACCATTTCGGGATCGATCGTGTGCATCAGCGTGGTGGTCCCCACCCCCAGGTACCGGGCCGTTTGGAGGATGAGTTCGTCGCAGAGGCTGTCTCCCTGTTCGGCACAGGCGGCGATCAGTTTGGGGGTCAGTTCCTCGCCCGATTTCAGGCGGGCCGCGATGGCCGACGACCGCCCGGCCGCGAGGGCTTCTTCGCAGCGGGCCATCAGCGACTTGGCGCCGGCATAGGCTTCGAGGGTGCCGTATTGCCCCGTGCCGCACAGCCGGCCGTTGGTCATCTCAACAATGATGTGCCCGCACTCGGCCCCGTGGGAATGGGCCCCTTCGAGAATCATGTCTTCGATGATGATGCCGCAGCCGATGCCGGTTCCCAGGGTCCAGAAGACGAGACTGCGGGCTTCTTTCGCCCGGCCCGCCCAGAATTCGCCATAGGCGGCGGCATTGGCGTCGTTCTGCAAGACGGTCTGGATTCCCAGACGGGCGGCCAGCCGGTCGCGGATGGGGTAGTTGTACCAGAGCTTGCCGAGGTTGGGGGGCTCGAGCAGCCAGCCGCCGGGGATGTCCATCGTGCCGGGGGTGGCGAGGCCCACGCCGCGGAGATCTTTCCAGTCGAGACCTGCGGCGGCGAGGGCCTGTTGCCCGGCGGCCGCCATGGTTTCGAGCCCTGCCTCGGGACCCCGGAGAGGCTCGGTGGGGAGGCTGGCCTTGCCGAGGGGATGGCCGGCGTCATCGACGACCCCCACCTTGATGTTGGTGCCGCCAACGTCGACGCCCAGATAAAACGGTGGAGTGGGAGTGTGCGTGCTCATGCCCGTTAGTATACGTCTGCCGCAGCTGACGGGGCAAATCGGGTTTTCAGCACGCGGGCCCGGGAGTGCGGCCGCCAAATGCACGCCGGGGAGAGATCCGCCCAAAAGGTGAGAGGCCGGGGAATTTGGGGGCCGGGGCGTTGGGGCTCAGCCCCCTTCGGCCACCTGCCGCATTTTCCCGAGCCCGACCCGGGCCACTTCGAGGGGATCGCTGGCCCAGAGATCTTCGCGGAACAGTTCGAGCGAGAGCCATTGGCGGTAGCCGATGGTTCGCAACAGGTCGAGCTGCCGTCGCAGGTCGAGGTGCCCGTCGCCGGGGTAGACCCGGTCGCGGTCGTGTTGTTGGGCGCGGGGAGGGTGGGCGGGGGCGTCGTTGAAGTGGAAGATGGCGATTTGGGACGCACTGAGTTTGGCGATCGATTCGGGAGAGTCGCCGCCCCGGAAGAGATGAAACGGGTCGAGCACGAGCGTGCCCGCGGGATGCCCCGCCCGGGTGACCACTTCGAGGGCGGCTTCGAGGGTGTTGATGTCTTCGACGAAGCCCAGGAATTCCATCGCCGGTTTGACGCCGCAGCGCAGCCCCAGTTCGACCAGCGCGCGGTAGTTGCGGGCTCCGAGGTCATGGTCGGCTTTCCCCGCGGGGGGTCCGGCGATCACATGGATGGCCCCGACCGCGGCCGCCTGTTCCAGCCGGCGCTGAACCTCCACCAGCGCGCGGGCCTGCTCGCCCCCGCTGGTTTCGAACCACCCCTTGACAGAGATGGTGGTGGGGACGGTGAGTCCCTGGTCTTCGACCGCCCGGCGAATGTCGCGGATCGAGCCCCCCTGGGCGAGGTGGGCGTCGATGTCGTCGTGCCAGAGTTCGATGGCGCTGTAACCGGCCCGGCGGGCGATTTCGATCTTCTTGAGGATCGGCACCGGGCGAATCGTGCTGGAATTGAGACAGTACTTGAAGTCGGCCATGGGAACGCAGCACCTCCAAAAACACCGGGACGCCGTGGCCTCCAAGGGAAAGAATCCGGAAGAGGGCCACCCACCGAAGCGCAGTCACAGCGGGAGCAACCGAGCCGGGTCCGCCGGAATCCCGGATTGGTGCCGGGCCGCTGGTGGGGGGGCATTCTGGGGGGGTGTTCGGTTCAGCTCCGCACGTCGCCAAACAACTCCTCATCGCTCACATCGGCGGGCGGGGGTTCGGCGGGGGCATCGGGATGATCGGCCCCCAGGGGGGTGGCCGGCGCGGCGGGGCCTCCCTTGCGGGGGATGAGCCGGTCGAGGATGCCATTGACGAACGGCGGAGACTGGGCCGAGCCGAATTTCCGGGCCATTTCGATCGCCTCGTCGATGATCACACGGGGCGGGGTGTCGGTGTGCCCCAGTTCGAAGGCACCCAGCCGCAGCACATTCCGATCGGTGGGGGCCATGCGGCGGAGGGACCAGTTGGCGGCGACTTTCTCGATGGCGGCATCGAGTTGCGTCCGCTGGTCGAGCACGCCGCGGTACAGGCTCCAGGCGAAGCGGGCGAGGGCCTCGTCTTCCAGCCGTTCGAGGACCTGTTCGCGGATCACCTCCTCGGCCAATCCCGGGTTCAGATCGTGCTGGTAGAGCATTTGCAGGGCCGTTTCGCGGGCCCGCGTGCGGCGTGTCGCCATCCGTCGTGTCCTTCTCCTGTGGAGGGGGGTGGTCGGGGTCCCCACCCCTGGGGCGAGCGCCCCTTTCCATCCGCAAATGAGGTCCATCCGCAAATGAGGCCGGTCTGGATTCCTGCGGGGAGCAATCCTGCGGAAAAAAATCGGGGGGGTCAGGTATCGAGTTGGGGAAGCAGGTTGACCATCTCAATGGCGGCGAGGGTCGCCTCGCACCCCTTGTTGCCCGCTTTCCCCCCGGCCCGTTCCAGGGCCTGCTCGAGGCAGCCGCAGGTGAGCACGCCAAACGTGACCGGGATGCCGGCGGCAAGCATGGTCTGCTGCAGTCCGGCGGCGACCTGGTGGTTGATGTACTCGTGGTGGGTGGTTTCTCCCTGGATGACGGCACCCAGGCAGATCACCGCGACATAGCGTCCCGAGTGGGCGAGACGGCTGGCCGCGAGAGGCAGTTCGAAGGAACCGGGCACCCACGCGACGTCGATGTGGTCGGCGTTGCCGCCGTGCCGGCGAATGGTGTCGAGCGCTCCCTCCAGCAGGCGGCGGGTGACGAGGTCATTGAACCGCGACACGACGATGGCGTACCGGCCCGAACCAGCCAGCAGTTGTCCTTCAAAGGTCTTCATGGATCAGAGGTCTTCAGAAAGCACAGGTCTGCGGAAAACCCTCCCGGAAGGGGGGGGCGAAATGGGTCCCGGTGCCGTTGGTGGGGGGACGGGTCAGCCGAGGTTCATGCTCTGCAGGAATTCGGCATTGGTCTTGGAGCGCTTCATGCGGGTGGTCATCAGCTCCATCGCGTCGACCGGGGTCATGTCGTTGAGGACCCGCCGCAGGATCCAGACCCGCCGCAGTTCCTCCTCGGGCATCAGCAGCTCTTCGCGGCGGGTGCCCGACTTGTTGACGTCGATGGCGGGCCAAATCCGCTTCTCGACCATCCGCCGGTCGAGGTGCAGCTCGGTGTTGCCCGTTCCCTTGAACTCTTCGAAGATCACCTCGTCCATCCGGCTGCCGGTGTCGACCAGCGCGGTGGCGATGATGGTCAGGCTGCCTCCCTCTTCGACGTTGCGGGCGGCCCCGAAGAAGCGTTTGGGATGCTGCAGGGCGTTGGCGTCGACCCCTCCCGAGAGAATCTTGCCCGAGTTGGGAACCTCGGTGTTCCAGGCCCGGGCGAGGCGGGTGATCGAATCGAGAAAGATCACCACGTCGTTGCCGTACTCGACCATCCGCTTGGCCTTCTCGATGACCATCTCGGAGACCTGGATGTGCCGGCTGGAGGGTTCGTCGAAGGTGCTGCTGATGACCTCGCAGTTGTGCGCCTTGACGTGCCGTTCCATTTCGGTCACTTCTTCGGGGCGTTCGTCAATCAGCAGCATGATGACGTAGGCGTCGGGATGGTTCCGCAGCACCGCCTTGGCGAGCTGCTGCAGCAGGACGGTCTTGCCGGCGCGGGGCGGGGAGACAATCAGCCCGCGCTGACCCATGCCGATGGGGGCGATCATGTCGACCACCCGGGTCGAAAACAGTTCGGGGCCCGCTTCCAGGCGCAGCCGGCGGGTGGGGTGCAGCGGGGTCAGCTCGTCGAACGGAACCTTCTCGGGGAGCAGGTTGGGATCCTGCCCGTTGATGGCCTCGACGCGCAGCAGGGCGAAGTACCGTTCGGCCTCTTTGGGGGGGCGGATCTGCCCGGCGACCGTGGTGCCGGTTTTCAGCCCGAACCGGCGGATCTGGCTGGGGGAGACATAAATGTCGTCGGGGCAGGGGAGGTAGTGATAGTCGGGACTGCGGAGGAACCCGAAGCCATCGGGGAGGATCTCGAGGGTCCCTTCGCCGAACATCAGCCCATTGAGCTTCGTGCGCTCTTTGAGGATGCGGAAGATGAGGTCCTGGCGCTTCAGCCCGGTGATGTCGACCAGCCCCTCGGTCTTGGCGGCGGCCAGGAGCTGCTGCATGGTCATCCGCTGCAGCTCGGCGATATGCGTCTCGGTGCGGCGGATCTCCTCCATGCGCTGCGGAGCGGTCCCCCCCACCTCCAGGGCGTCATCATCGTCGTGTTCGTCGTCGGTCATCATGGAAGTGGCCATGGTGAGGGGAACATGAGGGGCCCGGGGCGGTTGCGATCGCCCGGCAAGATCGTCGTGCCTGCCGTCGTCCGGCGTCGCTTCCAACCGGGAGATGTCTCCCGGCGAGGTCCCCGCGGACGGACTGGTCGGCAAATGGGGGGCGGGCAAGTCGGTCGGTCCGGGACGGGGACTGCGGGGACGCAGGGAGCGGCCCAGCGGTCCCGAACGTTCCGGGTGACCAGAACGGTCCGGGTGACCAGTGCGGTCAGGAGACATGGGGGGTGTTTCCTCCCGGATCGTGGATCAGGGGACGGCTGACGGTCATCTGGTCCGGCAGAGTGGGGGGGGCGGTTGGGAGCCCCACACCACCGCTGGCCGGTGAGGTGGACCGACCGCTCTCCAGGCGCCAGCCGTCCAGCAGTTGCACAAGCTGGCTGACCGCCTGATCGGGACCGGTGTTCTGGATGACGGCATCACTGGCGCTGCGTTTGCGGTCGAGAGGCCACTGGCTCGCTTCACGGCGGGCCAGTTCCCCGGCCGACCAGCCCCGGCTGGCGGCCACCCGCCGCTGACGGTCGGCCAGCGGGCTGTCGATGAAGACCACATGGTCGCAGAATTCGCGCCAACCCGCTTCGAGCAACAGCGCCGCGTCGAGGACGATCGCCTCGAGGTGGGGTTGCGCCTGGTACTCTTCGATGCGGCGGCGCACTTCGCGGGTGATTTCGGGATGGGTGATCGCTTCGAGCTGCCGGCGCCGGACGCGGGAGGCCGGATCCTCTCCAAACACGAGCTGACCCACGCGGGCGCGGTCGATTTCCCCAGCGGGGGTGAAGACCGAGTCGCCCCAATGCTGATGCATCCGGGCTTTCACCGCAGGGCGTCTCAGGACTTCATGGCCGATGGGATCCGCTGCAATCACGGCGACATTCCGCTTGGCTGCCAGGCCGGCGGCCACATGACTCTTGCCGGAACCCACTCCTCCGACGAGACCCAACACCGGAACATTGCGCGTGAAACCCGACATGCGTGGGGAATCCTGGCAGGACGCGGAGGGTGGACGGAGAGGGGGCGGGAGAGAAACGGGACGTGGAGAACTGACAGGAAGGTAGAACAACTCACCTGCCCGGCTGGTTGTCGCAGTGGAGACGATCCGGGGTGCGGGGCGTCTGGCGGCAGCAGAACAGGAAGTGAACAGGAAGCAGGGTTGGACTGGGAAATCGCGACAGGAACTCGAGAGGGTATGGAACAGGAAGTTCCACCCCGGAGTCGGGGGACAGGAGCACAGTGAGAGAGACCGTGATGCACCGATGTGCTGAATCATGAGAGATCGAACCGGGTTTCGCAAGCAACAGACGGGCGAAATGCCTTGAATCTGGCGAGCAGCAGGGGAGGGGGGGCGCCGGTCGCGGGCCCCCCTCCCTACCCCACCTCCGTTCGCCGGGATGGCGGCCGCGGTCCCGGGACCACGAAGATTTGTCGTGGGGCCGCTGCCGTGTGCAGGTCCCGGCCAGGAGTCCATGCGGGCTGCCGCAAGCTCGTCTGGCCGACTGTTTCGGGGTTGAGGGGGAGTTCACTGCGGTCTATCCAGCCCGGTCTGCGGCTCAATTTCCGGGGAATGGCGGCTTTCCGGAAGGGTGTCCTGAAGACGGCCGGCGGATGGGGATTGGAGGAGGCGGGCGGAGAGGGGGTTTGGGCCGCGGCGGCCAGGATTCAGGGTGGTCCCAACCGGGAGTTCCAACCGGACCGTGGGCCCGGCGCGGCCCGGTAAAACCGGCACAATCCACACGGCGCGCGGGTTGGTTTTTCTCCCGCGAATTCCCCCCGTTGGATCGGGGTTTCCCAGAGTCAACTACTGGAAACAGGTTCCCGACCCCCAGTACAATTCGAGTTCGCGAGGACCGGCAGTGGTGAGGGTCTTGGGACGTGCGTCGGCGCATCTCCATCGGTCGTCCGCGCCTTCCGGGCCTCCGCGGCCTTGCCGGATTCAAGAATGTCGAAGCTGCGTTTTGGATTTCCCAGTCTGAGCCAACCGGCGACTGTGGTGTATGGTGCCGGCAGTTCGCGCGTGCTGGCCGACGACCCGCGCGAGGCGGAGTTTGTCTATCTCACGAGCGCCCAGCCCGCGGTCACGACCCGGCTGCAGGGGCACTTCAAGACCGGAGGCCCCGCCAGCGGCGAGCGGTGGCTGCCAAAACCCGCCGGGGAACCCGACTGGGACATGGTGCAGGCAGGGGCCGAGTGGCTGCGCCCGCGGCTGGGACGTCCGCTGGTGGCGGTGGGCGGGGGTTCGGTGTTGGACTGGGCCCGGCTCTGCTGGGCGTTGGCGGCGGGGCGGTTGCAGGAGAGTGCGGGACGGCTGCAGGTGGTGCCCGGGGAACCGGTGGATCTGACCCTCGTTCCCACGACCTGCGCGACGGGGGCCGAGGGGGCCGGCGTGGCCGTGATGGTCCGCGCGGGGGCCAAGGTTCCCGTCGTCTCGGCGGCATTCGTGCCCCGGCGCGTGGTGTTGGATGCCCGCTATCTCGAAGGCCAGTCGGCAGGTCAGTTGGCGCTCTGGCTGTGCGATGCCCTGAGCCATGCCATCGAGGGGTACTGTTCGCTGATACCGGCCTATCCGGCCCGTGAGTTCGCGGCGAGCGCGTTGTCTGGCATTCTGTCGCAGTGGACGGAACCGGCCGGGGTGCGCTGTCTCGACCGGGTCCTGGAGGCCTCCTACTTCGCCGGTCTGGCCGCCTCGCACTGTTCCGTTGGTGTGATTCATGCGTTCGCCCACTCCCTGGCTCACTGGGGGGTGCCGCATGCCTTGGGGAATGCCCTGGGACTGTTGCCTGGCCTGGCGATCAACGCCAACCTCCCCCCGCTGGGTGAGTTGGCCGACCGGGTGGGGGCTGGCAGTGTCGACGGCCTGCGGGCGAGGGTGGCCCCGATTGTGGCGGCCGCGTTGTCGGCGAGTGATCTGCAAACGGCCCGGCGGGTGTTGGGGGATGCCGCCTTGCGGGAGCAGTTGCGGCGGGCGATGGCCGGCGACGCCTGCCTGCGCACGAATGGCCAGCCTCTGGATGAAGCGGCGCTGGAGCGGTTTTTGCACGCGGTGGAACACGGTTGGAATCGGACATGACCCGGACGTTTGTAGAGCACCTGGCTTGGTCGGCGGGAGGGGTCAGTGCCTTGTCGGATGGCAATTCCGATCTCAGCTATGACGAATTGGGCCGCCGGTCGGCCCAGGCGGCGACCGCGATTCGCGAGCGATTTGGAGCAGGCGGGTACATCGTCGTGAAGGCCCAGAGCACGGCCGACTTCGTCGTGACGCTGCTGGGAGTCATGTTCAGCGGCAATTGTCCCGTCCCGGTGAATCCGGAGACCCCGGCCCGCGATTTGGAGTACATCGTCGGCAAGGCGGCCGCGCTCGGGGTGCTCGACCCGCTGCCGGCGGACTCGTTGCGCGGGCTGGCCGAGACGCGCGAACCGGCTCCGCACCTTCCCACGATGGTGTTGTTCACCTCGGGGACCACCGGCTACCCGAAGGGCTCGGTGGTGTCGCACGCCAACCTCATCCATTCGTGCTCGGCCATGGCCGAGTACCTGCGGTATCGCGAGTTTCCCTCGGCGGCGGTGGTGTTGCCGCTGTATTACAGCTACGGCCTGCTGTCGCAGGTGCTGTGCCAGTTGACGGTGGGGGGGCGGGTGCGGCTGATTGCCGACTTCCGCAACGTGCCGAAGTTCGCGGCGATTGTGAATGACGAGGGATTGCAGACGTTCTGCGGGGTCCCGTCGACGTACCACGCGCTGGCGATGTTCCACGGGATGAGCCCGTTGTCGATGCCGGGGGTGAGGATTCTGTGTTCGGCCGGGGCCGCCCTGGACCGCAGCCGCTTCAACGACATCAAGACGATCTTCCCGAACAGTCTGTTCTTCAACAATTACGGGATGACCGAAGCCGCCCCGCGCATTTCGTACATCAGTGAAGAGGATCCGCGATTCCACCAGAATTCGTGCGGGCGTCCCATGCGGGGGGTGGAGGTGCAGATTGTCGATCCCGCGACGCATGTGCCGCTTCCCGAGGGAGAGGCGGGGATGCTGGTGGTGCGGGGAGCGAACATCACGTCGGGCTACCTGAACGACGAGGAGGTGACCCGCCGGGCGTTTACGGCCGATGGGTGGCTGATCTCGGGAGACATCGCCCGGATGGATGCCGGGTACATCACGATCACGGGGCGCCATGACGACATCTTCAACTCGGGGGGCGAGAAGGTGGCCCCGCTGGAAATCGAGCGGGTGTTGGCGCTGCTGCCGGGGGTGGAGGCGGCGGCGGTGACCGGCATTCTCGACGAGCGGCGGGGGATGATTCCGGTGGCGTTTCTGAAGCTGCAGACGCCCCTCAATCGCCGGCAGATTCTGCAGGAATTGAAGGGGAAACTGGTGGCGGCCAAGATCCCCCAGCGCTTCTATGAGGTCAGTGGATTTCCCATGACGGCGAATGGTAAGCTGCAACGCAGGCGCCTGGATCCGGCGGATGGCACCCACGTCGTGCGGGAGATCCTCTGAGGCCGGCTGCGTTCCGGTCTGGCTCCCCGAAAGTTCCCGGTCCGCGATTGCTTCGCGGACCGATCACCCCGTTTCCTTCAGTCTCCGCCCCGCCGTTTCATGTTTCTGGATCAGACCGCCCCCTACGCCCTGCCCCCGCGTGAGAAGTCCGACTATCTGGTCGGGCAGCTCAACGAACTGGTTGAGCATCACAGCCGTGGCTGTCCCGAATATGGCCGGCTCGTTGCCGAATGGCGTGCCCGTCATCCCCGGGCCGAGCGGGTGGACGAGTTTCCGTGGGTCCCCGTCAGCCTGTTCAAAGAGCACCGGCTGGTGTCGATCGCCGGGGATGTGATGTCGGTGAAATCGTCGGCCACAACCACCGGCCAGTCATCGCAGGTCTTCACCGACAAGGCGACCCGCAAACGGCAGACTTTGTCGGCCACCCGCATCTGGAACGACTACCTGGGGTTGGAGCGTCGGCCCTGTCTGGTGTTCGACCTGGAATCGACCGTGCGGGGGACCGCCTCACTGGGGGCCCGGGCCGCCGCCATCCTGAGCCTGGGTCATCATGCCTCGGAATGGCACTTCGTCATGCGGCAGGAGGGGGATCAGCTGCGCGTCGATGAGCAGGCCCTCGAAGGGGCCCTCAAGGCGATTGGCGACCGCCCAATTCTCTGCTATGGCTTCACCTGGATTCTGTATCTGGCGCATCAGGAGTTGGTGCGGCGGGGACGGCTGCCGGCATTGCATCCCGATTCGCTGTTCCTGCACAGCGGGGGCTGGAAACGGCTGATTGATCTCGCCGTCGACAAGCCGCAGTTCAACCAGACGGTGGCTGGCGTCTGGGGGCTCGAACCCTCGCGGGTCATCGACTTTTACGGCACGGTGGAACAGGTCGGGCTGCTGTATCCCGATTGTCCCGCCGGGAACAAGCATGTCCCCTACTGGGCCGACGTGCTGCTGCGGCGTCCCGACACGCTGGCTGTGGCCCAGGCGGGAGAAACCGGGTTGATCGAGCTGGTCAGCGCCCTGCCCCTGGCGGCCCCCAACCACGTGGTGCTGACGGAAGACCTGGGGGAACTGGTGTGTGAAGATGGCTGCCCGTGTGGCCGGCGGGGACGGGCGTTTGTATTCCGGGGGCGGGCCCCCAAGTCGGAAGTCCGGGGGTGCAGCGATGTCGCCCGGAACTGACGTTGGCATCGACTACGGCCGGTCAGCCCATGCGGCAGACCTCCCCCTGACCGAGCGGCTCGCCTGGCTGCGGAAGCAGCGGTCGGAGGGGCATTACCTGCCCTACCTCGACCGGCTTGCCGCCCTCGAGACCCTGGGGCAGGCACTGGTGGAACGCCGGGCAACCCTGCCCCCCGTGCTGGCGGGGACGGGGGTGGCCTTCCTGGCGGCCTTCCTGCAGCGGTGCAGCCTCGAGGGGTATGTGCAGCGCGAGATTCCCCGGCCCGAGTCGCTGCAGCAGTTCGTCGAGTGTGGCGATCGCAAGAGTCTGCGCATTCTGCCCCGCGGGCTGGTGTGTCACTGGATCGCCGGGAATGTCCCCCTGCTGGGAATGTTCTCGTGGGCGCTGAGCGCCCTGTTGGGGAACGTCAACGCGATCCGGCTCAGTTCGCGGCAGGCCGACACCATGTCGCCGCTGCTGGAGCTGCTGGCCGAGACCTCCCCCGCGGGCCGGCAGATGGCCGACGAAACCCTCGTCTGTTCGTTCCCGCGCGAGCTGGAGGCTGCCCACCAGGCCCTCAGCGATGCGGCCGACGTGCGGATCGCCTGGGGGGGACAGGAATCGATCGAGGCGGTGCGCCGGCTCCCCTGCCGGTGGGACTGCGACGACATTGTGATGGGACCCCGGATCAGTGTCGCGGTGGTCGATCCGGCCCTGGCGGCCCCGGCGACGGTGTCGCGGCTGGCCACCGATGTGGTGTTCTTCGACCAGGCGGCGTGCAGTTCGCCCCAGGTCATCTTCGTGCGGGGGGCCCCCGGCGAAGCCGGTTTTGAACACTTCCTGACCGAACTCGCCCGGGCGATGGGGGAGCAGACCGCCCGGTTCCCCCGGCATCCGCTGGATTTCGGCGAAACGTACCGGATCGAGCTCGACCGGGCCCGGGCCCTCATGGCGGGAGGCACCATTCGCCGGGACGAGTCGACGCGGTGGACGATCGCCATCCTCGACCGGGTGAATCCCCGGCTGGCGTGCACCAACTGCTTCGTGCAGGTGGTTCCCTGTGCCGACTGGCAGCCCGTCTGGGACTTCCTTCCCGAAAACATCCAGACCATTGTCACCCTGCTGCCGGCGGACGAATTCGGAACCTTTACCGAGCAGGCGGCCCGCCGCGGGGCATGCCGGTTTCCCGTTCCGGGCACGGGCAATCATTTCGACGTTCCGTGGGATGGCATTCCGCTGGTCTCCCGGCTGACCCGCTGGGTGCTGCGGACCGATCCCTCCCCCGTTTAGAATCGGGTTCCCTGGAACCCTTTCCCGGGATTGTTGATGAACACAGTCCCTCACTTCACCCCGACAACTTCTGCGAAGTCACTCATGAGCGATACTGGCACCCGGTTGAAAAAGCTGATGGCGGATTTGTTCCGCTGCGATGTTTCCCAGGTGACCGATGAAATCGGCCCGGGAGAGTTGCCCGGCTGGGATTCCCTTGGTCACGTGGCCCTGATGGCCGAGATCCAGAAGCAGTTCGGGACGCATGTGCCGGTGGAGGATGCGATTGCCGTGGAGTCGGTCACCGACCTCGTGGCGATTCTGGATCGGCTGCAGTCTCACTGATGGACCCCGGTGGTCGGAAAACGTCGACATGAACATCTCGGGCCGGGCGGTGCTGGTGACGGGTGGTGCCTCGGGCATCGGACTGGCGTTTGTCCGTCAACTCGACCGGCTGGGAGCCCGGGTCTGGGTGGTCGACCGGAATCCGGAGCATCTGGCCGCGACGCGTGAGGCTTTGCCGCACCTGGCGGCCGAAAACCGGTTCGTGCAGGCGGATGTGGGGTTGGAGGCCGAGGCGATTGCGGCCGTCGAAACGGTCGAGGCGGCGTCGGGCGGGATTGATGTGCTCATCAACAACGCCGCCGTGCTGCGGGATCAGACTCTGGCGTCGCGGCTGGGGAAGAAGATCCGCAAGCATTCGCTGTCGGACTGGAATGAAACGCTGCAGAGCAACCTGACCGGCCCCTTTCTCATGGCCCGGGAGGTGGTGGAGCGGATGTTGACGCGCCGGCAGGGGGGCTTGATCGTCAACATCTCGTCGATCTCGGCGAACGGCAACCCGGGGCAGAGCTCGTATGCCGCCACGAAGGCCGCGATGATCGCCCTGACGGTGACCTGGTCGCAGGAACTGGCGATGTACGGGATTCGGGTCTGCGCCATTGCTCCCGGGTTTGTGGAGACGGCGATGACCCGGCAGATCCCTCCCCTGTTCCTCGAAACCATTCGCCGCCGCACTCCGCTGCAGCGCTATGGCACCCCCGAGGAATTCGGGCATGCCATCCAGTTCGTGGTCGAAAACGATTATTTCAATGGAAAGGTTCTGGACCTCGACGGCGGCCTGAGGTTTTAGGGCACCCGGAGGTCGCGAGAGACGGGCCGTGCCGACTGCTCCCTCGAGGGGGCTGATCGTGATTGGGTGGGAGGCCCTGCCGCAGGAAGTTCCGTTGAGTTTTGGTCTGATGCCCCCTAGCATTCGAAATGTCTGGGTGTTTGGATCCCAAGGGGGGGATTGCAAACTCAGCCGCAAGACACAGACGTGGCCGAATGGCTGGTTGGGCATGGCTGTCGCTGTCCTCCCGGTGAACTTCCTGGCCAGCGTGATTCCGGCAGTCTGACTGCCTCGCGACCCCTGTCTGTCTTCCCTTGCACTCCCGCGTTGTGCGACCGGATCCTGGTGTGACGACTCCTGAACCAGCCGCTGCCAATCCGCTGCCAACCGGGCTGGTGCGCTATGCGCCCGAACTCCAATCCGAGGTCGAGCGGTTCCTGGCCGAGGCGTATCCCAAACGGCCTCCCGAACTGCGCATGGCGCGGTGGAAGTGGATGTTTCTGGAGTCGGCCCGCCGATTCGATGTCCCTCCCATGGTCTGGATGTTTCGCAAGGCCTCGGGAATTGTCGCCCACCAGGGGGCCCTCACCGTCTGTCTGCAGGCCGCCGGCAACCGGTACACCACGGGCTGGTTCGTCGACACGTTCGTGCTGGAAAAATTCCGCAAGGGGCCGATTGGCACCGGGGTGATCGAGAAAGCCCGGCAGGATCTGCCGTTCAATCTCTCACTCGGTCAGACCGAGCAGATGCGTTCCATCCAACTGCGGCTTGGCTGGAAACAGGTGGCCGATCTGCAGACCCTGATGCTGGTGTTGAGGCCCGCCCGGGTCCTGCAGGGAAAATTCGGCAATTCCCTCGTGCGACTGGCGGCGGTGGCCGCCCTGCAGATCTCGCAGCGATTCCGGTTGTGGCGTGGTCGATCGCGGCTGGCCCCGCCCACCATCCGCCCGATTGCCGAATTCGGCCCCGCCCACGACCAGCTGTGGAACGAGGTCTCTCCCCGCTACCAGACCACGGTGGTCCGGGATGTTCCCTACCTTCAGTGGAAGTACGTGACCCAACCCGGTCAGGATTTCACGCGGTTGGAGCTCTCGCGGGATGGCAAGGTGTTTGGGCTGGTCATCCTGAAGTTTGTGGAGCCGGGCAGCGCCTATCCCTACAGCCGCTGTTTCCTGGTCGATTTTGTCGTCGACCCCACCCGCCCGGACGATGTGTACTGGGTTTTTGAAGCGGCCCGCCAGGAGGCCGCACGGCGCGAGTTCGATGCGATCTACCTGTACCTCATTCACACGCAACTGCAGCAGCTCGCGGAACGTTATGGGTTTCTGCGGCGGGATCCGCAACGGTATCTGTTGATTGCCGCGGAGGGTGTCCCCGAACAGGTCCAGCAGGCGGTCCTGGATCCGCAGGCCTGGTTTGTGACCCAGGGTGATTCCGACATCGATCGCCCCGCCACCGCCGAATAAGGTCCGGCGGACCCGGAGCCGCCTGATTGCAGTGGGGTTCATATCCCCCGTCACGTCTGCCGTCTTTATTTCGCCGTGAGTCTGACCGCGCGGAGGGTCGCACACGCCTTCGGCCCCTGCTCCACGCCACTGCCGCTGTGCAGCCAGATGTGCAGGTCGAATTCCGCGAGCCCCCCCAGCTCGGCGGGAGGAATCTCGAGGTTCAGCCAGCCGTCCTGGCGCGGGGGGCTGGTCACGCTCCAGCGTGGCTCGGCACCCCGGGGTGCGACCGCCACCCGCACACTCCCCCCGAGGTTGGGAGCGTCGGCATAACAGTCGGCCTCCACCCGCAGCACCTGCAGAGCACGGGGTGCGGTGAAGCGCTGCACGAGGTGTGTGGACGTGGCCGTGCCCCCTTTCAGTCCCACCCAGAAGCCCCCGTCGCGCCACCCCCCGTGCGTCGGATGGTCGGTGGTCAGTGTTCCCAGGTGCCGCCAGCGGTTCGTGCGGAAATCATCGCGGTAGCCGAGCACGTCGTTGTCGTCGGGTTGCAGCGTGGCGGCGGCTCCCGGCGGAGGGGGCTGATGAATCACCCGCACCCGCAACTGATCGAGACGGTTGCTCACAGTCCCGGGCTCGCTCCGCGGGTTCTCCATGAGCACGCGCACGAAACACACGCGGCGTCCCCGAACGACCGCTTCGTCCTGGAGCCGCAGCGACTGCAGGCCGGTCGTCTGCGACTGGACCGGCCCGTGGGGCCACTCGCCGTCTGTTTCCTCGGCGGCCAGGGAGAATGTGTTGCGCGCCGTCGGCCCGGTCACCTCCCCCCGCAGTTCCACCTCAACCGACGCGATCGGGAACCACGATTCGAACCGGTAGATCAACTCGGCCCGCGCCGGACCCGCCTGCCGGGGGAGCAGTTCCAGAAACCCCGGCGTCGCCGGTTGGCTGGTCAACCGCAGATCCAGAAACCCGCGCACATCGGCGGCGTGCAGCCAGTCGAATCCGTCGAATGCTTCGAGGTACTCACTGGCGGCTTCCGGATCTCCCCCGACCTGCGGGCTCAGATCGCGGGCCGAGAAACCGGCCGAGGCCAGAGGCAGCTCGCCGGGGCGCACCGCGTGCATCGCCGCCCGCTGCGTCCGCAGGGCATTCCGCAGGGTGACCAGCTCGGGAGCCGTGCTTCCCGCCCAGGTGTTGACCGAGCCGTGGGGACCCGCGACGGCGAACACGGCACAGCCGATGTTGAACTCGCGGCAGATGTCGAACTGCCGCCATTCGCGATCGATCAGGGCGGCGGCGGTGGGATATTGCGTCCACTGGGGCCAGTGCGGGTCGGCCGCCCAGGGAACACACAGCGCGGGCTTGCGGAGCACGGCGAATTTCATCAGGTGCTTGCGGAACCGCACGCTGTCCCAGCCGTACGAATCCCAGATCCAGCCATCGGCCGTCAGCGCCGGGCTGGGAGGCAACGGATCGCTGTACCACTGCAGCACGGGAATGCCATAGGTCTCCCGAATATGCCGGGCCAAGCCCTCCAGCAGGGCATTGTGCGCGCCGAGGTTTTCTTCCCCCAGACAGATCGCGGGGATCAGTTCGGGGAAGGTGTCGATTCCCGGCTCGGGCTTCAGCCAGGCATCGATCCGCCGGCGGGCGTCGGCGAGATCTCCCTGCTTCTCGCCGCAGTAGACGATGAAGACATCATGCCGATGACCGGGGGGCAGTGTGCGGTGCGCCTGCTTCCAGCCCTGCCACCACGCGGCCTTGTCGGGAAAGGTCTCCTCCAGCGAGAGCTTGCGCAGGAAGTAGTCGAACGTCTGTTCCGGCCCTCCCGCGTAGACTCCCAGCCAGCGATGACCCGGGTCGGGATAGGGACGGAGTGGTGTCTGCGCGACCGCTGCACTGGCCAGCAGCGCCAGCAGCACTCCGCACACTCCCCCCAGAGAACGGCCTCCACGTCGAGGAACAGAGCGGAGCGACATCGTGACCCACTTCGTGCTGTGCCGGGGCTCGCGGGCTCACTCCCGGGCAAGGCGTGGTCTGAACGTGCCCGATCCCCGGCGGGAATGAATGGCCTGGGGTGAACTCAGTTGCGGGTCAGCACGCCGTCGAGGTTGAGCAGCACATTCCCGACCACCGTCCACGCCGCCCCATCGGCGGCCGAAAGCCCCTCTGGCAGGGGCCCCAGGGGATTGGTCGCGAGGTCTTGGGCTTCCTGCGGATGGGCCTGGTAGTGGGCCAGTTCCGACTCGAACAGCCGGGCCAGCTCGGCCACCTGCGTCTCGCTGGCCGGACGGGCCAGCACCAGCTGCACGCCAAACCGCACCCGCTCGGCCACGGTCGCTCCCCCTTCGCGCACCAGTCGCCGGCCCAGCGCCTGGCTCGCCTCGACATACACCGGATCATTCAGCGTGACGAACGCCTGCAGTGGGGTGTTGGTGCGGACGCGGCGGACCGTGCAGATCTCGCGGCTCGGGGCGTCAAACGCCGCCATCGAGGGATAGGGGACCGTGCGCCGCCAGAGCGTGTACAACCCCCGGCGGTATTTGTCTTCTCCTTCGCTGGTGGTCCAGGTCCGTTCGCCGTTGAAGGCCGCCTGCCACAATCCCGGAGGCTGCGGAGGATAAACCGATGGACCGTGCGACTTCCGGCTGAGCAACCCACTGAGGGCGAGCGCCTGATCGCGGACCAGTTCCGCCTCGAGCCGGAATCGCGGTCCGCGCGACAGCGCCCGGTTGCGCGGGTCAGCCGCCAGTTTTGCGTCGGTCATCTGGGATGACTGCTGATACGTGGCCGAGCAGACAATCGTCTTCAGCAGCCGCTTGATGTCCCAGTCCGACTGGAACTCGAGCGCCAGCCAGTCCAGCAGCTCGGGGTGCGAGGGAAGATCTCCCTGTGAGCCAAAGTCTTCTTCGGTCTCGACGAGGCCAATGCCGAAGATCTGTGCCCAGAGCCGGTTGACCATCACCCGGCTGGTCAGCGGATTGCGGGCATCGACCAGCCAGTGCGCCAGGTCGAGCCGGTCGACCGGCCCCGACTTCTCGAGGGGGTGGAACGACCGGGGGACGCCGGCCGTCACTTCATCCCCCGTGTTGAGGAAGTTCCCCTTGATCATCAGCCGCGTGGTGCGCTGCTCTTTCGCAGGCAGCTCCACCATCACCGGCACCGTGGGGACCTCGGGACGCGACTTGGTCAGCGCGGCAATCTGGTCACGCACCGGCTGCAGACTGGGGGCGATCGAACGGTAGTGACTGGCCAGCTTTTGCCGGTCGGCCTCCGAACGCTCGGCCACCGGGCGATCGACGATCTGCAGGATCTCGGCCGGAACACCCACCCGCCGCAGCAGCGACGCATCTTTCGTCACCGACAGCCGGAACCGGCCGAGGGTGTAACCCGCTTCCTTGAACTTGTGTTCGAGCGTGACGGTCAGCCGGCTGGCGTCCCACTTGCCCACGGCGTGCGACGACGCGAAGACCGCGGTATGCGGTTGGGCCATCTGCGGTCCCACCGCCCAGCCGCTGACGGCGAGGTCTTTCTGGTTCAGCGCATTCGCCACAGGAAACGCCGGCTGCGAATGATCGGCGGTCGCCTGGGCGAAGGGAATCGCCTGCGCCCCACTGACGGGCAACTCGGCATTCTTCGCCGGGGCCTCGGCCAATACCTGCTGCCAGACCGGTTGACGGTCGGCATCCAGAACCAGCACCCGCGCCCCCGCCAGTCGGCTGCCCACGCCACCGTCCGTCCGGTTCCAGATCTGAATGCGGTCGAACGGGCGAACCTGCGCCAGATCGAGTTCCCACCAGGGATTCGCCTCGGTGCCGGTGTGGGTGACCGATTTCTTTTCGAATGCTCCGTCGGTGTTGCCATCAATCGCCAGTTCGGGCGGCCCGTTGTAGTCGGTGCTGGACTGGGTCGCCTTCCCCTGGCGGGCGAGATTGTCGCCCCCGGCGAAGACTTCGACTTCGGCCAGCGAGAGAATCTTGCCGTTGCCGGGGAGTTCGATGCGCACATACCGCCCCGCCGCACGGGTTTCTTCCGACCTGGCATCGGCGACGGTGGCCGAGAGTCGCGAGAGTACGAAATTTCCATCCGCAGCCCGGCCAGCCCCCTGGGAGGGCAACGACGGGTCGGGAATGGTTTCCAGCCGCAGACCGGTAATGCCCGAGAACGGCACCTTCGCCGTCAGGGTGTAGGTGTCTTGCCCCGGTTTTGGTCCCCCCACCAGCAGCGAGCCATCGTCCTGCCGGGTGAAGGTCGCCTCACCAGCCGACTTCGACGCGATGTCCTGCAGCACCGTCCACTCGGGAGCCTGACCCAGGGCCTCTTCCCAGGCGCGCTGTTCCTGTTCGAGTGCGGGGGTCGGGTTGTCGAGCTGGCGTTTCAGTGCCGCGATTTGCGTTTCCAGTTCCTGGAATCGACGTTCCACATCGGGGGTGGGGGCGGCGTGGGTGGGATATTCATCCCCCTTGTCGCTGTCGGCGGTCTGGTTGAAGATGCCGTAGAAGCTGTAGTACTCGGTCTGGCTGATCGGGTCGAACTTGTGACTGTGGCACTTGGCGCAGCCGATGGTCAGTCCCATCCAGACCTGCAGCGTGGTGTCGGCCCGGTCTTTCACCGCGGCGACGCGGTATTCTTCGTCGTCGGTTCCCCCCTCGGTGTTGGTCAGGGTGTTGCGGTGGAAGGCGGTCGCGACCTTTTGTTCGACGGTCGCTCCGGGACGCAGATCGCCCGCCAGTTGGTCGATGGTGAACTGGTCGAACGGCTGGTTGGCGTTGAAGGCGTCAATCACCCAGTCGCGGTAGCGCCAGATGGTGCGCAGCGGGTCGCTGCCGAGCCCCTTCGAGTCGGCATAGCGGGCCAGGTCGAGCCAGACCCGACCCCAGCGTTCGCCGTACGCCGGGTCGGCCAGGAAGCGGTCGACCAGCCGCTCATAGGCGTCGGAGCGGGGATCATCGACAAACGCCGTCACCTCGGCCGGAGTGGGAGGAATACCGCGCAGGTCGAGACTGAGCCGGCGGACCAACGTGTGCTTGTCGGCTACAGGGTTGGGCTTGAGGCCGAGCGCATCGAGCCGAACGGCGATCCACGGATCGATGTCGTTTCGCGCCCAACCGGTTCCCGCCCCCTCTGGAGCAGGCAGCCGCCGGGGAGCGACGAACGACCAATGCTCGGCATAGGGGGCCCCCTGTTCGATCCAGCGGCGAATCAGCTCGACCTGGGGCGGGGTCAGTTCACCCGACCCGCCGGGGGGCATCTTCAACTGGGCGTCGGTGGTGGTGATCCGTTCCCACAGTTCGCTCTCGGTGACCTTCCCCGGCACAATCGCCTGGCTGCCGGTTTCGAGGGTGGCGGTGGCATCGGCCCGGCGGTCAAGCCGCAGGCCCGCCTTGCGTTCCCCTTCATCGGGCCCGTGGCAGTTGTAGCAGGTGCGCGAGAGGAGGGGGCGGATGTCGCGGAGGTAGTCGATGGGGGCGGGTTCGGCGGCCGCCAGGGGGGCAACAGCCAACAACCACAACGCAAGCGAGGCAAGAGCGGTGCGCACGGACGGAAGACCTCAAAGGACCGGCGAAACAACCAGCCTGTAGGATACCAGTCCGCGGCGGGGGACGGCGAGGGTACCCGAACCCCGAGGGGCAACTGCTCGCCGCTCCCTCTCCCGCGAAAAGACAGTCGGTCCACAGATCCCGGGGGGACGCGGGAGAGGGTGGGGATGAGGGGACAAATGAACGCGTGGTGGGGGGCGAACGGGATTGGCCCAGGTGTGCATGAAACCCTGGACTCATCCCTCGGTTGGTCCCCTTGTCCTCCCGAAGCGCTCGTGGGGGCCCTGTGGGCGGGGTTGGGCCAGTGCGTCGAGCCGGGGGGGGGGAATGGTCAGCCGGTGCTGCGGATCAGCCTGCCGGATGCGAACACGCTCGAGGGGTTGGCGCAGACGCTGGCGCGGCTGATGGTGCCTGCGGCTCTTGTGGAGCAGGCCTCGAATCATCTGCCGTAGGGGGATCGGCCCGTTGAGCCGGAGGTTGCGCTACAGGTTTCGTTGGTGGATCCGAGTGATGAGTTGGGTGATTTGCTGAGGGCCGGTGCCGGGCGTGTGCTCGGATATGGATGGCCCGTTCCGGATTGGCCCCCGTGATTCCGTCGCGGGTTGGTACGGTTCGCCCTTGGTGGCCGATGACCTTGTTGAACCGGCCGGATGTGCCATCCGCGTAGCCCACCAAGAACGATCCCCGCCCGCACAATCCCTGAAGGGGATTTCTACCATAGCCTGGGGTTGCCACAGCGCAGCGTCGGCTACCCCAGGTACGCGTGCCCCCAACATCGGCCCAACTCTCTAGGAATTGTCTACTACCAGGGGTTGGACTACCAGGGGTTAGACGTGGCTCCCTCATACGGCGTGATCGCATTGGACACCAAAATGTGGTGTCCGGCAAGAACGGGTACGGAACTCACGGGGCGGGATGATGGGCATTGAGGTGCAGCCCGCACCATCCACGGCACGGTGGAAACGTCCTGTTGCGAAATCACCCGCAACAGACGTCCCCAATAGCCAACTCCTTCAGACTTGCTTCGGATTCACGCGTGATCCGTGAGGCCGGGCTGGTCTTCGATTCGGACGGGATGGTGGGCCCGACGTCCGTCCGTGGCTGATGGGTCCAGCCTTTGTTGGAACGGACTACGAATCGCGCTGCAAGTCGTCTATGATCAAGGCCAATGCGATTGCGGCCCATGTGCTGCTGGCCAATTCGATTGGAACGCAGTCCCTCCCACCGAGCCAAGTCCAATTCACCAGAGAGTCAGGCCCTGTTCAACCACCGTTGGGAGTGTTCCTGATGAATCCCCTGTCTTTAGGCCGCCTGCTGTGGAGAAGTGTCGGACGCCATGTCGGGTTGGCTCCCGCAGAGGAATGGCGCTGTGGAGATCGTTGGAACGCGGACGTGTTTGAGGCGCTCGACGGGGGGACCAACACCCAACTGATGCGGTATCGCGCGGGGCGACTGGAGTGGGAACGGGACGTGCACGATCAGATGCACGAATTCACCTGCAACTGCCTCGAATTGTTGCTGGCGGTGCCACCCCTTCCCCACTTGCCATCCCAGTTCCCGGCCAGTTTTACCAAGGCATTGGAGGTGAAGCGGGGGTGGCTTCAGGGGGGGTGTGATGACTCCCAACTGGAAGAGGTCGCGGATCAGGTGTCCGACGACATCCAGAACGAGTTTCCTTCCAACTGGTGCTTTGGCGTCAATGCCTCGTTCGCTGGAAACCAGGTGGCTCGCTGGGCATTGGATCGTGACGAACCGTGGATCGCAACCGCCCGCTGCGCGCGGAACCTGGCCATGTTTCATGGTTACCGTTTGGCCTGTGCGGCAGCGGGTTGCAAACTGGGAGAGAGCGGACCGGTGGTGCACGAAGTGCGTGGGACGCCCGAGGGAGAAGCAGTGGCCGTACGCGGCGTATTGTGTCCGCACATGGAAGACGGGGAACTCGAGCGGACCGCGATCCAGACGTTTGACGATGCGGTGACGACCTGGAACCGGCGACTGAGCGAGGATTTTATTCGCCGGATCACTCCCCCGGCGGCAAACGACTCGCCGGACTCGAAGTGATAGCAATCGCCAGCGGGGCCCTGCCGCGTCTCTCATGTCAACTGTCGACAGGCGAGGCGAACGCAAGCCTGGTATAACCGACCCCGACATGTACACCCCCCCCGCCTTCCGCGAAGACCGTCCCGAAGTGCTGCACGCGTGGATTCGCGCGCATCCGCTGGGGACGCTGGTAACCCAAGGGATAGCGGGGCTCGATGCACAGCCGGTGCCGTGGTGGCTGGAGGTGTCTGCAACCGAACCCCTCCGTTTGCTGGGGCATGTGGCCCGGGCGAATCCGCTGTGGAAGACTCCCCCCGCGCAGGCCGCAGTGCTGGTGATCTTTGCAGGGCCCGGGCAGTACATCTCGCCGGGGTGGTACCCCACGAAGCAAGAGCACGGCCGGGTGGTGCCGACGTGGAACTATGTGGCCGTGCACGCCCACGGACGGCTCGTGTTCCACGACGATCCCGCCTGGATCCGCGGGCAGATGGAACGGCTGACGGGCCAGATGGAGGCGACCCAGCCGCAGCCCTGGACCCTCGCCGACGCTCCCCCCGACTACCTCGAGGCGCTGCTGGCGACGGTGGTGGGGGTCGAGATCGTGGTCGACCGGCTCGAAGGAAAGTGGAAGCTCAGCCAGAACCAACCCGAGGTCAATCGGGCCGGGGTGGTGGCTGGTTTGACGGGGTTGGCCGATCCGGCGGCGGGGGAGATGGCGCGATTGGTGGCGGGTGGCGGGTGATGGGTGGCGGGTGATGGGTGGCGGGTGATGGGTGGCGGGTGATGGGTGGATGTGGGGCGTCCGCCGGTGGTCCGGGATACGGTCCATTCGACCCGGCCTCATTGCGGGGTTACGGATCTGACAACTGTGTGAGAATTAGCGCATGAAGACGACAGTCACCATTCCCGATGACCTGTTCGCTCAGGCCGAGCGGCTCGCTGCGGAATGGCGGGTCTCGCGGAGTCAGTTGTATGCGACGGCGCTCGCGCAGTTTTTGGCGCGCCACGAGCCAGGCTCGGTCACCATGCTCGTCAACTCGGCCCTCGAAGGGCTGACCGATGAGAACCGCCTGTTTGTCGAGGAGGCGGCTCGTCAAACCCTGCGGCGGAGTGACTTGCCCTAAGCGAGCGACATGGTGAGCGAGGGAACGAATTTCCGTTCCTGCGAATCACTCGTCCCCCCCACAAACAGACACGACCTCGCCCGCAGGGAGGGTTCCCGCGTGGCAAGGTCGTTGTGCTGTTTGGGGTGACTCAGCCGAGAGAGAGAACCTTCGACCGGGTCCCGCGCGCCTACTTCGCCGCCGGCAGGTGATACCCCTCCCGGTTCACGCGCACCCGGTACAGGCTTTTGCCGGCGGTAATGTAGAGCAGGTTCGCGTCTTTGCCCCGGCCGAAGCCGACATTGGTGGGGACCTCGGTGGGCAGGTAGGCGAGTTCTTTGCCTTCGGGGGAATAGACGCAGATGCCGGGACGGTTCTCGGCCCGCACCGCCACCCAGAGGTTGCCGTCGCGGTCGACGGTCAGTCCGTCGGGGCCATCCTGCGGTGAGTAATCGACCAGCACCTTGCGGAACTTGGCGGTCCCTTCGGGCGAGAGATCGTACGCCTGCAGCGCCATCAGTCCCTTGCGCAGCGGGGTGACCACCTTGTCGGCCTGGGCGGCGGTCCCCTTTTCGAGCCGTTCGATGGCGGTGGTGCCATTCGCGTTGCTCACCACATACAGCGTCTTCTGGTCGGGGGAGATCGCGACGCCGTTCGGCTTGCCGGCGTCGGTCACCACGCGGTGCAGCTTGCCGTTCGGATCGAGGCGATAGACCGCCTCGATCCCCTGGTCGATCGGCTCATGCCCGAGATAGCGCGGATCGCTGAAGTAGATCCGCCCCTTCTCGTCAATCGCGATGTCGTTGGGAGAGTTGAGGGGCCGGCCTTCATACAGCCCGGCGAGGATGTGCGTCTTGCCGGTGGCGAGGTCGGTGCGGGTGACGCGCCGTCCGCCATAGTCGGCCCCCTCGGCCACGATCATCCGTCCCTGCGCGTCGAACTTGATGCCATTCGACATGCCGCTGGGGCTGCGGTAAATGCTGGTCTTGCCGGTGGTGGGATCGAACTTCCAGATGTGTCCCGCCTCGATGAAGCCGTTTTCGTCGCGGGCGACGTGCGAGAAGGTGATCTCGCTGAAATAGACCTGGCCATCGGGGGCCACCGCCACCCCTTCGGTCAGCACCCGCGCTTCGAAGAGCTTTTCGAGCTTGGCGTCGGGAGGAATGATCGGCCCGCTTTGGGCGTGCAGGGCCGGTGTCCCCCCGGCAAGACCCGCGACCAAAAGAGACAGGGACATCCACCAGCGGAGCAGCGCGCGACGGGGCATGACGGTCCTCACAAGAAGACGAAGCGGGAAGTCGACACGGGAGAAACGCGGTCTCCAGGGAAGGGCTTGGCACCTCCCAGAGCGCGACAGGGGCACCTTACGGACCGCGACCGCCGTGGGGCAAGGGAGGGACTGCGTCGAAAGCCGCCGCAGTTGGATGAAAACGACCGTACGGGGTGGAGCGCCGCGGCACCGCCGGCGGCAGTGGTGTGCGATCAGGGAATGAACCGCCGGTGATGGATCCAGCGCAGGCCGAGGGCCCCCTGGCTGGTGGTGATCTCGAGTTGGGACTTCCCGCGTCGCGCCTGTTCGAATTCATCCCGCGACAGGCGGAATTCGCGGGTCTCGGCGGGATTGTCCCAATCGGCCACATACCCGTAGTAGCTCTTCGAAGACCGCCGCCCCCGCACCTCGCGAACATTCTGAATGGGCAACTGGCGGGTCTCGGGTGGGGTCTGGTCGGCCAGCGCGTTCAGTCCCGCTACGCTGCCCAAAGAACCGAGGGCCGTAAAGAGCAGCGTGGGAAGCAGCCAACTGCGCCAGCGGTCGTGCGAGCGCGAGTCTCCCCGCATTACGGCATAGCCCACCCCCGCCGCCAAGGGGAGCAGCACGGCCCAGACGGCTGCCGAGACTTTCGCAAACTGCCAGAACCGCAACGGCTCGTACAGCCAACCCAGAATCGCCAGCAGGGCGAACGCCACGCTAAGTCCCCACATCAGCCATTCGAGGGCGACCTGGATGCGACCATCGGGCTCGGCGTCGAATTCCCCCGATCCGACCGGGAGGCTGGCCAGCGGGACCAGCAACTGGGCCGTCTGCTGCGCGAGGTTCGCGCGATCATCCTTCAGGGGGTCAAACCCGGTCCAGACAGCCTGCACCTGATCCGGACCGATCGTGAGTTCCTGATAGCCCAGCGAACGCAGCAGCCGGATCGCATCCCGCCGGGTCGCATCGCCCAGCATTGCACCGGCGAAATCGGGCCGGTCGGTCCGCAGGTAGTTCGACTGGTCGAAGTCGGCGTCGCCGGTCTGCGGTTCGACGGCCAGCCCAATCGCCTTGGCAAACCGGTCGAAGCGGGTTTCGGGACGGCAGTTCAATTCACCCGGCAACGTGCAGTGCAGACGCACCTTGAGCGACGCGGGACGGGGGTTGCGGCCCTGCACTTCCTGTTCGAAGTGGACCTCGGCCGGAAACGGAAGCCCCGCCAACGGCTCGGCCTGATCGATGAGGTACCGTCCCGTGCGCTGGGGGGTCTCACTTTCGGTTTCAGCGGAGAGCGCCTTTCGGAACAAAAAGGCCAAAACCAGCCCGCTCACCAGCAGGCCTGCGAACCCCACCAACCAGGACAGATTCTGGTTCCAGTTGCGGTCGGTCAGGACAATGAGGGCCAAGACACCGACGGCCGTAAAGACAATCCCGATCCAGAACAGAATGGCGCGGAGCAGCCGGTTCTTCATAAGTGCACCCAATCTCGCACCGTGCCGGAGACCCGCCCATGGAGCGGCGGGAGTGGGGAAATCGTGATTTGAGGATAGCAGGTCGAGCGGTGTGTTTGGGGCGTGAACCAGTGCATGCTGGGTGAGAGTGGTTACCGGTGGAAAGTCTTCCAGCGATGTTGCGAGGACGGGACTTTGCAGGAGATGCGTTGGCCCGGTCAGCCCGCCGCCGCCGTCCGGCGCCAGACCGCCTGCAGCCGGTCGAGCGTGGCGGCCGCAACAATCACCAGTCCCACGATGATCTGGCTGTAGTTCTGGTCGAGATCGAGCACCACGATGGCGTCGACGATGAGGCAGATGATCAACGCTCCCAGGACCGCTCCCAGTGCGGTTCCCCGGCCTCCCGAGAGGCTGGCGCCTCCCACGACGGCGGCGGCAATCACCTGCAGTTCATAACCGGCCCCATCGCCCGAGGCGGCCGAGCCGTGGTAGCCGATGTTGACCATCGCGGCGATCCCCGCCAGCATCCCGGCCAGCGCGTACGTCTGCACTTTCAGCCCGGGGACATTCAAACCGGCATAGCGGGCCGCGGTTTCGTTCCCGCCAATCGCCAAGAGCTTCCGCCCGGTGACGGTCTGTGACAAAAAGAACCAGCCCCACAGGGCGACGGCAATCAGGATCAGCAGCGGGATGGGATAGATGAATTCCCCCGGCCCCAGAGGGACCTTGCGGCTGATGAAGCCATCCACAAACGCCGGGTGAAACTCGCCGATCGACTGGGCCCGGGTGGTGACAAACGCCACCCCCCGGAAGATGCTCATGGTGCCGAGGGTGATGAGAAACGGATGCAGCCCCAGCCCGATCACTCCCAGACCGTTGATGAGCCCGCAGATGAGACCGGTAACCAGGCAGACGGCCATGGTCGCCAACACCACCAGCCAGGGGGGCCACCCGGTGAGGGTGCCCGAGGGGCCGAGGGCGTGCAGCAGGGCCGCCCCGGCCAGTCCCGAGAGAACATAGATCCCCCCCACCGACAGATCGATCCCCCCCGAGACAATCACCAGGGTCGCCCCAATCGCCATGATGGCGAAGAACGAGGTGTTCTTGGCGAGTGTCAGCAGGCGGTCGACATTGAGGAACTTGTTGCGGGTGACGATGTACTGCTCACCCGTCTGGGGATCGCGGACCCGGCGTTCGACGGTCCCACCCAGGGCGGCCAACACCCCTCCCAGCAGCAGGATGATTCCCAGCAGGCCCAGTTCGTTGGCCCCGGCGAGGCGGCGGGGGGCCCGCAGGGGGGCGCTGGGTGGGGAGGCGGATGGTTCGGAAGGGGCTGCAGTATTCACGCCCCGATTCTCGCGGCAGGGTTTCGGGCCCGTCAACGGACCGGGCGGGGTCGGGTGGCGGGTGATGGGGACAGTTTCTCGTGTGAACTGGCATTCAGCAGACAAATTTGGTGGACTGCTGGATCTGGAGTCTGTCCGACCATTCTCTTCGACCCGCAGGCGTCGGTCTGGTGTCTTTTCCGGTTGACGAGTCGTTCGCCGCATCTGTCCGGGGCTGCGCTGTGCGCATTGCCCAGGAAGGGGCGGCTGCGCTCGGCGATCTCTTCGACCTGACCGCTCCGCGGGCACTGCGGTTCGCGGGTACGCTGACGCGGAACGCACACGATGCCGAGGATGCCGTCCAGGCGGCTCTGGTGCGGGTGGCCCTGCACCCCAAGGCACTGGCGAAAGCCGATCATGCCTGGGCGTATCTGTTGCGGATCGTGCGGAACGAGGCGCTCAAGATCAACCAGAAGCAGAAAGAGCGGCCGCTGGAACTGAAGTTCGACGAGGCGGACGACCCGGTGGAGGCTGATCTGGCCGACACACAGCGGTTCGTGCGCGAGGCGGTGGCGCTGTTGCCGCCGTCACAGTCGGAAGTGATTGTGCTGAAGATCTGGGAGGGGCTGACGTTTGCCGAGATTGCCGAGGTGCTGGACGAATCGCCCAACACGGCGGCCAGCCGGTACCGTTACGCCCTGCAGAAACTCAGTCAGAGCCTGCAGCCGCTGCAGGAGCCCCGCGACTGATTCCCGCCTCCCCAACCACCGCTGCGAGCGTTCCCCCCGTTGTTTTGTTCGGGCCGGCCGATTGGTCCCGCCCGACATCACCCCGCCCCTGAATCTGTCCCATGGAACCGAACATCCCCTTTTCGGAAGCGTCCCCTGTGAATGAGCCTCTGTCGGCGGCCGAGCGGCTGGTCGAGGAACTGCTGCAGGCCCGCTCCGCCGAGTTGCCGGCGGTTCCCCGCTCGCTGCGCCGGAATGTGCTGGGAGCGGCGACCCGGGCCGAGGCGGCCCGCCAGGCCTGGAAGTGGCGGGTGCTGTGGCTGACGGCGGCCGGGGCGCTGGTCTGCGGCACTTTCGTGCGGATTGCCGTTCTGGAAGCCCGCCGGCTCCGTCTGAAGAGTAACCAGTACTACCCGTCGGGGCCGGTGCTGAATTCCTTTCCGCAATCCACGTTTCCCGTGGTTCCCGATCCCACCCCGCCCCAGCCGCCGCCGGCTCCCGATTTCGTCTCGCCCCCGGTGAACGGACCCATTCCCGATTCGGCGGGACCAGGCGAGGCGAACCCGTCGCGCGAGGTTCCCGGAAACCTCGCCGATCAGCCCGCTTCCGAGACCGCCCCGGCGAAGCCCCAGCCTCCCGCCACGCCTGATCCGGCGAAGTCGGAGGCGGTTCCCGACGAAGTCCCTCGGCCGGTCGATCCCCGCCAGGGGCCCATTCTGGGCCAATTCGATACCGACACCGCCCCGCTCGAAGAAGCGTTCCGACAGCGGCGCGAGAAGCTGGCGTTGCTGACCCAACTGAACTCGGCCCGATAGCCAGGCCCACCGGATGACGAACCTGGCCGAGTTGTTTCACGCGCGGCAAACCCGGCGGGAGCCCGATCCGCAGTATGTGCCCGACCTGGTCGACGCCTTGCTGGGTGCGGCCCGGGCCGCGGGCGCCAGCGATGTGCACCTCGTCCCGCAGGCGACGGGACTGGCGATCTTCTGGCGGATCGACGGAGTGCTGCAGCCGGTGATCCAACTGCCGGCGGCCCTCGCGCCGCGGGTGCTGGCCCGCCTGAAAGTGCTGGCTCAGCTGCTCACGTACAAGACCGATGTGCCCCAGGAGGGGCGCATCGCGGGAGGGACGGCTGGGGAAGAAACCCGGCTCAGCACGTTTCCCACCTTGTTTGGCGAGAAGGCGGTCGCCCGCCTGTTGGTAGGAGCGGGAACGTACCAGCGGCTGCGCGAGCTGGGGTTGCCGGGCGACTTGACCCCCGCGCTCGACCGGCTGCTCGACCAGACCAGCGGCGTGCTGCTGGTGACGGGGCCGGCCGGCAGCGGCAAAACCACCACGGCCTATGCGCTGTTGCGCGAACTGGCAGACAAATCGGCGGGGGGCCGCAGTCTGGTTTCTTTGGAGGACCCGATTGAAGTGGTCGTTCCCGGTGTGGCGCAGTCGCAGGTGAACCCCACCGCCGGCTTCGACATGCCGACCGGTCTGCGGTCGCTGATGCGGCAGGATCCCGAGGTGATCTTCGTGGGTGAGATCCGTGATGCCGCGACCGCCGAGGTGATGCTGCAGGCGGCCCTCACCGGGCACCTGGTGCTCACCACATTTCATGCGGCGAGTGCGGCGGGAGCGATCAACCGGCTGTCGGACATGGGGCTCGAGCCCTACCTGCTGCGGAGCACCGTGCAGGGAATTCTCAGTCAGCGGCTGGTGCGGCGGTTGTGTGTGTGTGCGGAGTGGTCGGAAGAGCCGGCGGATCGGCTGGGTCTGGCGGTCGCGCGGGCGAAGCAGCCGCGGGGGTGTGGCGAGTGCCATGGCACCGGTTACCGCGGGCGGTTCGTGTTGGCCGAGCTGCTGGAACCGCAGCAGTCAGCGGTGAGCCGGGCGATCTTGTCGCGGGTTGAATCGGCCGAACTCGAAGCGGGTGCCGTGGCGGCGGGAATGCAGCCTCTGGGGAGGCGGGCGTTGCAGGCGGTCGAGGCCGGCGAGACAAGTGCGGTGGAGGTGTGGCGGACTTTGGGGTTGGTGCGGGGAGGGTGAAGCGTGGACCGTGTTCGGTGGAACGTGAGACGGCGGGAGACGGGGACAGTCGATTCGATGTGGACTTGGGCCGGGGGTTCTGACAGGGTGAAGGGGCTGAGATGACACGTCCGGTTTCGCTCGAGGATCTGAGTGCGTTCAACGCCGAGTTGTTGGCGTTGGTGCAGTCGGGGGTGTCGCTGGAGCGGGGGCTGGCCGATTTGGCGAGCGCGTCGCCGGATCGGTTGGGAGACTTGGCGCGCCGGTTGTCGGGACGGATGGCTGAGGGGGAGACGCTGCCGGCCGCGCTGCAACAGGAAGGAAACGCGATTCCTCCCATTTACGCAGCGCTGGTGGAGGCGGGGGTGCGGTCGGGGCGATTGACCGCCGCGCTCGAAGGAGCGGCCGAATTGGCTCAGGAGGTGCGCCTGGTCCGGCAGCAGGTGGGGCAGGCGCTGCTCTCGCCGCTGCTGCTGTTGCTGCTGTCGTTCCTGCTGACGGTGTTGTTTGGAGTCGATCTGCTGCACCGCTACCGCGACACCTACGACAACCTCTTCATGGAACCTCCCCCCTGGGTCGCGGGACTTTTGTGGCTGGGGGACTGGCTGCAGCGGTTCTGGTGGGTGGCCCTTATTGGTCTGGGGGCCGTGTTGTGGAGCTGGTGGCGGTCGGCGGGGGCGTCGCTGCTGAGTCTGACCGGCTGGTCGGCCCCGCTGCGGTGGGTGCCCGGTGTCTCGCGGGTGATCCACAACCTGCAGCACGCCAGTTTCGCCCGGCTCCTGGCTCTGCTGTGCGAGCAGCAGGTGCCGTTGCCCGAGGGATTGCGGCTGGCGGGAGAGGCGACGGGGGACCGGGCCTTCGCCATCCGGGCTTGGGAACTGGCCGCCGCGGTGGAACGGGGCGATGGCTCGGCGGCCCGGGTGCAGGCGGGGTGGCCCACCTTTTTGCAGTGGGCGCTCAGCCAGGGGGTGCAGGGGGTGGGACTGGCGGCGGTGCTGCGGCAGGCGTCGCAGATTTATCGCCGGCGTGCGGCGGGGGGCATGCTCTGGCTGCGCACGGGCCTGCCCATTGTCTGCACGGTGCTGTTGGGAGGATTGATCACACTGCTCCATGCGGTGATCAACCTTGGTCCGATGACGGCTCTCTGGTTCGATCTGGCGAGGAACTGACGACGATGCCCGCACGACTGACCACCTATCGGTTCACCGCCCTCGATCCGTTGGGGAAACAGCAGACGGGAACCTCGGCCGCACCGCATGCCGATGCCGTGCTGGGGGAACTGGAACGGAAACATTGGACGCTGCTCGACCTGCGCCCTGTGCTGCCGGGACTGACGCCTCACGAGGCTGAGGAATTGGCGCAGCAGATCGCGACGGTGGCGTCGGCGGGGTTGCCCCTGGAGACCGGGCTGGCGGCGTTGGCCGAGGAACTGCCCAACCGCCGGCTGCGCCGGGCGCTGCAGCGACTGGTCGAGGAACTGGGCCGGGGGGTCGATCTGGAAACTGCGTTGCAGACCACGGGAGCTCCCCCGTATGTGCAGGCGTTGGCGAAAACAGGGACATCCACGAACACGCTGGGGAAAACCTTCGAGACCTACGCCCAGGTGGGGGAGTCGCTGCGGTCGACGATGCCGCTGGTGATGGGGGCCTTGCTCTACACCCTGCTGGCCGGGGTGATGTGCGTGGTGGTGTGGGGGGTGGCGGCGCTGTTTGTGATGCCCCAGTTTGCGCAGCTCTATTCGGGGTTTGGGATGGAGATTCCCTGGCTGACGCGGCTGGTGTTGGCGCTGGGGAATTTCAGCTGGGGGCTGGGGGCCTGGATTCTGGCGGGGGGGTTGGCGTTCTGTCTGTTGGCGGCGGTGTTGCTGGGGACGCCGCTGATTGGGTCGGTCCGGTCGCGGCGGTGGCTGCATCGGGTTCCCGGGCTGGGGACCGTGGTGCGTTCGCTGGCGCTCAGCCGATTTTCGTTGCTGACCTCGACCCTGCTCGACAATTCGGTTCCGTTGCCCGAGGCGCTGGAGTTGGGGGGGGATGCGACGGGAGATGCCGCGGTGCGGGCCGACGCGCACGAGCTGGCCCGGTTGATCCGGCAGGGAGAGCCGGTGAATGCCCTCGACTGGAAACGCCGGTCGTTTCGGCCGGGGTTTCTGGCGACGCTGCGTGCGCCGCTGTCGGGGGAGGCGTTGATCCGCAGCCTGCAGGCGACGGCCGAGGTGTACGCGGCCCGGGTGCGGACCGGGCTGTTGTTTTTGGGGACCTTTCTGCCCCCCGTGGTGCTGACGCTGTTGGGAATCGTGGTGGGACTGACGGTGGTGGCCCTGTATCTGCCGTTGGTCCAGCTGTTGCGCATGCTGTCGTGAGAGACACCCTGGGGCGCGGGGAGAGACATTCCTGCACCAGACAAACTGCCGCAACGCCGTGATGATGACCCGTTCGACCCTTCCCGTCCCCTGCCTGTTGCCGAAAGCCTGACCGAGAGATGGGCGCGCTGTTTTCGTGGATTCTGACGCTGATGCAGTCGCTGTTTTTCGAGCGCTGGGGGTTGGCGCAGGCGCTGGCGGTGGTGCGTGCGTTGCAGGCGTCGGTCGAGCGGCAGGTGCCGGCGTCGCCCGTATTGGAAGCGTTGGCCGATGAATTGGCGCGGGGCCGCAAGCGTGAGATGCAGCGTCTGGCGGGGGAGTTGCTGGCGGGGGCGTCGGTCCCCGAGGCGCTCGATGCCTGCCCGGGGCTGTTGCCGGAAGAGGTGCTGGCCTGCCTGCGGGCGGGGTATGCGGTGGGACAACCCGAAGAGGCGTATCGGGAAGCGATCGCCTACCTGCTGCGGCAGGCCGACGAAACCCCCCGCATCCGGGGGGGGATCGTCGTGTATTTCACCGCGCTCGTGTTGGTGGGGACCGGCATTCTCCTTTTCCTGGTGATCTGGATTGTCCCCAAGTTCAAGGCGATTCTGGCCGGTTTCGATCTGGAGTTGCCGCCAATCACCCAGACGTTCCTGGCAATTTGCGATGGAACCTCGCGGATCTGGTACCTGCTGTTGGCCCCGCTGGCGGCGGTGATTGTGCTGTTGCTGATGGCTGGGGGGGCGGTTTCCGAGTTCCTGCGGCAGGGGACCTTTCGCAGCAGCCGGTCGTGGTTGTCGAGTCTGTTTCCGCGCATCAACGCCCCGCGGCTGTTGCGCTGCGTGGGGCTGGGGGTGGACGCCGGCCTGCCGTTGCCCGAGGCGCTGCACAATCTGGCCCGCGACAGCCACGACCTGCGGTTCGCCCGGCAGGTCTCGGCGGTGGCCGACCGGGTCGAGCAGGGGGAAGAGTTCCCCGCGGTCTTGTTGACGTCGCGGTTCATCACGCCGCGGGAAAGTCATCTGCTGGAGGCGGCGACCGGGGCGGGAAACCTCGGCTGGTGCCTGCGGCAGACCGCCGTGGCTCTCGAGCGGCGTTCGGCGGCCCAGCTGCGGGCGCTGTTCGAACTGGCCCGTCCGCTGGCGTTTCTGGTGGCGGGGTGTGTGGTGGGCTTCGTGGTGGTGGCCCTGTTTCAGCCGCTGATTCTCATGATTGACAGGTTGTCCTGACATGCATGCCAGAGCTCACAGAGGTTCCTGCGTCCGCACGCGTTGCGGGCCCCGCGAACGGACCGTGGCGCGCCGGGGTGGGTTTCTTGCGGACGGGATTCTGTCTTTGCTGGTGCTGGGGTTGGTGCTGGGGGCGGGATTGCCGACCCTGGCCTGGACGGTGCGCATGCAGCGGACGCTCGAACGCCGGCAGTTGGCGCTGCTGACCGTGGCCAATGCCCTCGATGCCCAGACCGCTCTGCCGGCCACCGCGCTCGCGGGGGAGGAGCCGCTCGAATTGCCCTTGGACGACAAGGTGCGGGCCGAGTTGCCGGAGGCCGCGTTGGTGCGGCGGGTGACCGCGACCGACCGCCCGGGAGAACTCCGGGTGGTGGTCGCCCTGCAGTGGCGCGATTTCCAGGGAACGACGCCGCAGGAGGTCTCGTTGACCGGTTGGGTGCTGCCATGACAGAGACATCGCCAAACAAAATGGACCCGAGGAACCGTCACAAGGGCCGCCGGTTTTATGGCCGCCGTCATCGCGGCGGTTTCACCCTCGTCGAGGTGGTGGTGCTGATGTCGATCGTCGCGCTGCTGATGACGTTGGGAGGGGGGCTGTTGCGGCGGCTGCTGGCGGCCGATCGGCAGATCGCCCGGTCCCTCGAGACGGCCCGCCAGATCGACCGGCTCAGCAGCCGGCTCCGGCGGGATGTGCAGCTGGGAGACCTTGCGGAAGGGGCCATCCAAGGGCTCCCCTCCCGGCTGGTCTTGCGGATGGCCGAGGGTGAGACGATTGACTACACGGTAGCGGGAAACCGGCTGACCCGCGAGGTGTTCACGGGTGAGACCCGGCAGGTGCGCGACAGTTATGTCTTTCCTACGGGAACGGGGCTGGTGTTTGAATTCGCCCCGGCGGAGAAAGCGGCCGACGCTGAGGACGCGGTGGGGGACGCGGTGGGACGGAGGACGACGGCGGGACCACGGCGCATCCGGCTGACGCTGGCGTTCTCGCGGCAACTGGCGGGCCAACCCGACCGGCCGCGTGCCGCCCCCCCACCGCGGGAAGTGACGATCGAAGCCACCCTCGGCCGGCTGCGGATAGCCGAATCGGCGGCAGCGGGAGGGACGCCATGAGAACCCGCCGCGAGAGAATGGCACCAACGTCCCGGGAACGAACTTTCGCGCCCCAAGCGGTGGCGAAAGCCCCCCGGCTGCGAAGTCGGCGGCGGGGTTCGCTGTTGACCATCGTGATGGTGCTGTTGGTGGTGATTACGCTGCTGACCGCCGCGCTGGTGCGCGGTTCGCTGCTGGGGATCCGGCGGTTGCAAATGTCCGAACGCGTCGCTCAGGCCGACCTGCTGATGCAGGCGGGGCGCGACCGGGGGGTGGCTCTCTGGCGCGAGGCGGGTCCCACGGCATGGGCCGCGGGGCCGGCCCGCTGGGACCTCTCGACCGAGGCAGTGCCAGGGGGGGGCTCGGTGGAACTGCGGCTGGCCGAGGGGCCGGCGGGCAGCGCCCCCCAGCTCGATGTGACGGTGACCTACCCGCGCGAGGGGCCGACCCCCGTCCGCCGCGAGGGGCGGTTTGCGTTGCCGGCGCGGGGGGGGGATCTGCCCGCGGCGGTCCCTGCGGACCGGCCTGAAGCACCGGCCGAAGCGGTCGAAGCGACCACAACCGAGTCCGGGCCGAACTGATTTCTCCCGTGAGACCGCCGGCGAGGGAGTCGCGGCCACGTTTTCAGAACACACGATTTCTCCACACACCGTTTGCTCAGAGACCCCGAGGTGACCCGATGAACGAGAGCCACAGAAACGAGATGTCCCACAGATCCATGCCGCGCCGCCATCGGTCGCGGGGCTTCACCCTGATCGAGTTGCTGGTGGTGATTGCCATCATCGGGATTCTGGTGGCGCTGTTGTTGCCGGCGGTGCAGCAGGCGCGGGAGGCGGCCCGGCGGACGCAGTGCAAGAACAACCTGGTGCAGATTGGGTTGGCGCTGCAGAACTACGACCTGGCGTACGGGCGGCTGCCGCCGGGAACGGTGAACCCGACCGGGCCGATCAGGAATGAGCCGAAGGGGTACCACATGGGGTGGCTGGTACAGATTCTGCCGATGATGGAAGAGGCCCCGGTCTGGAACCGGTTCGACTTCCAGTTGTCGGTGTACGACCCGGCGAACTCGGTGCCGGCCCAGGCGCGGATTCCCATTCTGAACTGCCCGTCGAACCCGACGGGGGCCAGTCCGGGGAACACCACGTATGCCGGGGTACACAACGACGTGGAAGCCCCGATCGACGTGACGAACAACGGGGTCTTGTTTCTGAACAGCAGTGTGAAGACCGAGGAGATTCCCGACGGTACATCACACACGATCTACGTGGGGGAGATTTCGGCGTCGATGTATCCTCAGGGGTTTGCGTCGGGGACGAATGCCACGTTGCGGAATGGTTCGACGCTGGCCGCCGTGCAGAGCAACCTCTATCGGGGGGTGACCCGGCCGGGGGAACCGCCGAAAGTCGCAGCGGAGGAGGGGGGCGAGAACAACCCTGCGTTGCTGACCGTGGGGGGGTTCGCGAGTGCGCACACCGGGGGGCGTCACTTCCTGTTTGGGGACGGGTCGGTGCGGTTCCTGTCGCAGAACATCGCGCAGCCAGTCTTCCAGAGCCTGCTCAATCGGGGTGACGGAGCCATGGTGGGAGACTACTGAGATGCGCGGGTCGGCGCGTCTCCCGCAGTTTCACCGTGGTGGAATGGATTGTCGTCTTGGTGCTGCTGCGGGCTGCGGATTGCCCCTGGGCTATGAAAGAATATCCCTTCAGCACATGCCTGAGATCGACGTTGTGTTCGGGATGATGGCGGAGAGGCCGTTGTCAGGGACGGGACTCTGGAGAGTCCGCGACTCAATCCCTTGAGCCTTCGATGACGTGCTCCATCGGTCTCTCGTGCTGCACTGGTGGAAATCCAGTCAGCTTGTGTTGACCCACCCCCTCGACGGGCTCGCCGAAATCACGCCCAGACTTTTCATGACATGGAGCGCGATGACGCATCGGTTCACGGAAACGATCGATCCAGTGATTCCGCCGCGGGTACTCCGCTGTCCCGGGCCGGGGAGTCGTGGCGAGTGAAGGGGTCGTGGCGGCTGTATCACCTGGGCGGTTGGTACAGGGGGTGCCGTCGTCGCTTTCCCGGGGTATCGGTTGACACTCAACTCAGCAAATCCCGGATGGGAACAGGGTGGCCGCCGCGTTAGTCTGGGGAGAGCGATGGTCGACATCCGCGCTGTCGCACGCCGATACGAATCGAAACTGGGGATGGGAGGCGGACGACATGACTCTGCACGTCGAAGGGCAGCCGAATTGGAAAGTGACCCCGCCCCGCCGTCGGCGCGGGGCGGCTGCGGAGACGGTTGCCGAGTCGGTCCTGCCCGACTGCCTGCAGTCTGGTGTGCGCACGGGGCAATTCGAGGTGGTCGAGGAGGCGCAACTGCAGGGTCCCGCATTGCAGCCCCCCGCGGCGGCGCGACGGGGAGTGCGGAGGAAGGGTACGGAAGAGGCCGCGTTGACGGTGGCGCTCGACCAGCCCGCCGGTGAGCCCTATGTCGTGGTCGCCCGGCAGGAGTCGGGGGCGATCTCGTTTCACATTCCGCAGCCGGCTGAGGCCCCGCGAGTGCGCGGGGGGCGACGGGGTGCGAAAGCAGCGGCGCCGCTCACGGTGAGAATACCCATCGGCGGGGGAACGCCTGAGGAAGAAACAACCAAGGCCCCACGGCGGCGCGGAACCCGCGGCGTGGTGGACAAGGCGGTGCGGGTGGTGGTGTTGAAGGTGGCGAACGCCGTCGCCAATCCCGCGATGGAGGTGCTGGGGCGGAAGTTGGAGGAGCAACTCTGGAAAAAAGGCCAGCGGCAGGAAGGCTGGGTGCGGGTGGAACTGGGGAGCAATGGTCAAGCGACCTGTCATCCCGGACTTCCCGAAGGAGACTTGTCGGGCCGGTCTTTGCTGTTGTTGCATGGGACGTTCTCGCATACGGCGGCGGCGTTTGGGGATCTGCTGGGGGACCGCGACACGGCTCTGCGGTTGAAGGCGCTCTATGGCGACCGGATCTTCGGCTTCGACCACTTCACGATCAGCAAGACACCCGGCGAGAATGTCGCCGAACTTCTGGCCGCCTTGCCCGCCGGGTTGCGATTGACGTGTGATGTGATCACCCATTCGCGGGGGGGCCTGGTGCTGCGGACGCTGCACCAGGAATTGACCCGGGGCAGCCGTCCCGACCCGCGGGTGACACTGGGGCGGGTGGTGTTGGTGGCGTCGCCAAATGGGGGGACGCCTCTGGCGACCCCCGAGCGGTGGGAGCAGACGCTGGGCTGGTTCGCCAATCTGCTGGAGATGGTTCCGGAGAATGCCTTGACCACGGCAGCAGGATGGATTTCGGGGAGCCTGTCGTGGCTGGCGCAGGGGCTCAACCGGAACCTGCCGGGAATCCAGGCGATGGATGCCAACGGGGAGACCGTTCAGGAGTTGGCCCAAATTCCGCTGACGTCGAACGACGAATGGTACGGGCTGGTGGCCGATACGCAGGTGCCGGCCAAGAACGGTCTGGCCGCCCGGCTGGCCGACATGGGAGTCGACGCCTTCTTCGACGGCCCGAACGACCTCGTGGTGCCGACCGAGGGGGGGCGTGAATGGGGTGCGTCTCCCCCGGTGATGATTCCCGACGCGCGGGTGGGACGGTTTGCCAAGCAGGGAGGGAACCTGCCGGCCCCAGCGGATGCCCTCGTGATGCACACGACGCTCTTCGCGCAGCCCGCGACCCGGAAGTTCATTGCGGACACGCTGCAGACGCCCGCGATTGCCGCGGCCATCCGGGCAGCGCTGCCTCCGTCGCAACTGCCTCAGATCGTTCCCGGAGTCCAGCCGAGTCACGCCCCGGCCGCTCTGGAGGACAAACCGGGTGCGACAGAATCACCGACTCTCCCACAGCCCGAAAAAGTCCCCGCGATCAACCAGGGAGCCGCTTCGCAGCCGGTGGTGTGGATCCGGAATGAGGCCGATGACCAAGCCTGGTCGCGGCAGGATGCCCTGGAAATGATTGTGTTGGAGGTCCCACCGTGTCCGGAGGAAGCACCACAGACGGAACCCTCTGGATCGGCGCAGGTTGACGACAAGGCGAAGAAGGTCGCATCCAAGATCAGGCGACACGCGCAGTTGCTGGCGATGTATGGCGGTGCGAGTGTGGTGGTTCCGTTTCATCTGTTCGGCAAGGACAATGGTGCCGGGGAGCGGTGGCGGCAGATTATTCGCCGGCAAATCTCCGTCTCCCGATATGCGAACACGGGAACCAAAGACGCTCCCACCGAGGATGAGATGAAGGAGATGGGGAAACGGCTCTTCGAACAGATGTTTCCTCCTGAAGTCCGGCTGTTGTACGACCAGGCCCGCTACCGGGAACGCAGTCGCAAGCTGAATGTGGTGTTCACTTCGATGATTCCCTGGGTTTCCAATCTCCCGTGGGAGTTCGCGTTCGATGGCATGCTGGACGAGTATGTCTCGGTCACCGATGTCCGGTTTGTGCGGGGCGTGTTGACTCCGGTGGCGAGTGACCGGATTGAGACGCGGGTGGGTTCGCCCTTGAGGATTCTGTTGGTCACGTCTCAGCCCAAAGACCAGGCCACGCTCGATTTATCGGAAGAGATCTCCGGAATCAGAGCCGCGCTTTCCGATCTCCAGAAAATGAATCTCATCTCGATCGAGACCGTCGAGAAACCCACAGTCGAGGGTTTGCATGACGCCGTACGCAAGGCAAAGTATGGCGAAATCGACGTCGTGCACTTTATGGGACACGGCGATTACGACGAGGAGAAGCGAGAGGGTTGCCTCCTGTTTGAGAACAAGGATGGAACGACCCATAAAGTTTTCACCGAGCACCTGTGTGCGATTCTGCGCAGCCGAGGCATCAAAGTGGTGTTCCTGAACGCCTGCCAAACGGCGCGGGGAGGTTTTGATGACACGGGGTACAACCACAACAAGGGAGTGGCTCCTGGTCTCGTGGCCGGAGGAATTCCCGCGGCCGTGGCCAACCAGTACTCGGTGTTCGACAACGCCGCCGTCAACTTCGCCCAAGTCTTCTACCGGTGCCTGGCGCAGGGTCTGGCTCTGGGTGATGCGGCTCGCGAGGCCCGCATTTCACTGCGGTTCTCCAATCCCAATTCGAAGGTGTTCGATTGGGGGGTCCCCGTGCTCTTCACCCGCAATCCCGATGCTGTGTTGTGCTCGCGCCGGTGATCACCGCGCGGGAAAGTATGGTTCGACCGGCGATGGGTGGCAGACTCTCCTCTGGCGGCGCGACGCGGCGACCTTCCCGCCCGAATGGCGTCCTGTCATCACGGTGTGCCGGCGGCGGTCGGAGCACCCTGCCGGGCCCGCAGCCGGATCACATCGTCGTGCGTCCGGCGTTCCCACCCAGTGACCGTTCCTTCGTCATTCATTTGCGGGAAGACATAAACCGGGGTCAGCACCGCCTCCCACCCCTCGGCGGTCGGCGAGACCGTCACTTCGAGGTGGCCGTAGTGCTTCCCTCCTGAGATCAGCCGGCGTCCCTGCCAGACCTCGGGGGCGTTGACGTGCGCCAGGAACTTGCGGAAGGGGTTCTCGGCCCCCGGCATCGGTCCCCGCAGTCCATCGCCCCCCACCCCCACGTCGTACAGATGCAGGGTGTGTTCCTGGTTGTCTCCATCGGGCAGCGTCTCTTCGCCGGTCGCCTCGGAACGTTCCCACATCTCGTCGTGCCCGCTGAAGACCGCGTCGACGCCGTGTTTCAGCAGGGTGGGCAACAGCACCCGCAGCGGGCTGCCGGGATGCCCCTGGAAGTTGGGGTGATCGAGCGGCAGGCTGTGCATGCCCGAGCCGACCATCGAGTGGTGGAACTGCACGAAGGTGAATTGCGAACGCTGCTGGGCGTCGGCCAACTGCGTCTCCAGCCATTCGAACTGTTCTGAGCCGGGGTTGAAGTCCGGGGCCTGGCTGGCCTGCAGGTTGAAGTTGGTGTCGCGCGGCGACTGGTGGGGTGAGCCGTCGCTCGAGTCGAGGCAGATGAGGGTGACCGGGCCGTAATCGACCCGGTAGTACCGCCCCACATGGTCGCGCTGCCGGGCCCCGTTGTTGGGGGTCTCGAAGTAGGTGAGGTACTTCGACACGGCGAAGTTGACGGCGGGAATGGCATGCCCGCCGCCGGGACCGGCATAGTTCTCGTGGTTCCCCAGGGCGGGAAACAGCGGGACCCGCGAGGCGAGTTGGCCGTAGTCTCCCGCGTTGTGCCGCCAGAATTCGTCCCAGTCGCGCTGTTCCCCTCCGTTTTCGACCAGGTCCCCCACCACGCAGACAAAGTCGGGCTGGGCGGCGGCCATCACCTTGAGGTTCTCGCGGTAGCCGTCGGTCTGGTTGGCGGGATACCGCGTCTGCACCCGGGGGCGGTTGCTGCCCGGGCTGGCGGGCCATTCGACCCCCGGCAGAGTGGATGACTCGGGTTCGGTTTCGGAGTCGGAATAGACCACAAAGCGGATCGGCTGGTCGGCCTCGGGAGTGGTTTTGAAGTCTCCTTCAAACGGGTCGTGGCCGGGCTGGGTGACGGTGTATTCGTAGCGGGTGCCCGGCTGGAGACCAGACAAACGCACGCGGTGCCGGAAGAGCGCCCGTTCACGCGGCTGGGGAAACTCGGGCTTCCAGGGGTTGTCTTGCAGCGCCTCGGCCAGTTGGCTGGTGCTTTTGAACCGCCGTTCGCCCGTGGGGGTTTTGAGGCGGACGGTGCCGGCCGTGGGACGCTCGGCGAACCACAGCAGGGTCATGCCGTCGGGCGTGGGGTTCTGGACATAGGGGAAGACGGGAAGTTCCGCGGCACGGGTGGCTCCCGGCAGCACCCAACCGGCAAGAGCCAGCACCACGACAGTCCGCCAGCCGCATCGATCCATGACCTGCATCACCGGGAGAGAAATCCATTGTGGGGGCGGGCGGTTCGGGAGCCACACGCCTGGAAACGGGAAGGGAGACAAACGTCCCGTGGTCCAGTCCGGGTCTGGCCAGAACCCGGTCTGGGAGTGTAACCGGCCGGGTGAGGATCGGGCAGATCAAACGCCTGCGGAATGGGGGGTTGGCTGGGGCTGGGCTGGAAGAGCCCGCCGGGCTCGGCGTGGCGGATCGGGTGAGCGCACTGCCAAATCGGTAGGGGGCTGACTAGACTTCTTCGCAGCGTTGCGGCACCGCTGTTCTGCCGCCATTTCTGCCGTTTGGGAGGTTCTGCGGATGACTCGTGCCAAGTTGCTGCTGGGAGCGTGGTTGGGGTTGGTGGTCGCGGCCGGGGCGTGGGCCCAGGACAAGGTCGCGACTGAGAATGCCAAGGCTCCCGATTTCAAACTCAAGGCCTCGGATGGGAAGGAATACGCCCTGAAGGATCTGGCCGGGAAGCAGGCGGTGGTCATTGCCTGGTTTCCGAAGGCGTTCACCGGGGGCTGCCGGCTCGAATGCCTGTCGATGAAGGAAGCGGGGGAGCAGATCCGCAAGTACAACGTCGCCTACTTCACCGCCAGTTGTGACGACCTTGAAACCCAGATGAAGTGGGCCAAGGAATTGCAGCTCGACTACCCCGTGCTGAGTGATCCCGGGAAAGAGGTCGCCAAAGCGTATGGGGTCGTGCATGAGGGGCGCGAGGTGCCCGAGCGCTGGACGTTTGTGATCGACAAGGAGGGGGTCATTCGGCACATCGACAAGAAGGTGCAGACCAAGACCCATGGCGACGACATCGTCAAGCTGCTGGAGCAACTGGGCGTGGAGAAGCGGAAGTAGGGGCGTTGCGGATGGACCGCCCGCCAGGGGCCTGTGGGCCGGATGGCGGGCGGTTGCTTTTAGCCTCCGTTTGCGGTTGAAGTTAAAAGTTTGGCGGACAGGTTGGCATTGTGTTCACGAAGTTCAAACACCTGCTGGAGTTGATTCGGTTCAGCCATACGCTGTTCGCGTTGCCCTTCGCGCTGTTCTCGGCAGCCCTGGCCTGGCGGCTCAATCTGCGGGAGGGGGGGGCGATTCGCCCGCAAGAGATTGCCGGCATTTTGTTGTGCATGGTCTGCGCCCGCTCCGCTGCGATGGCGTTCAACCGGCTGGTCGACCGGAGGATTGACGCGGGAAATCCGCGCACCGCGGGCCGACATATTCCGGCCGGGTTATTGAGCGTTGGAACCGTCACTGGGTTTCTCATCGCCTGCTGCGGTGGGTTCGTCGCGGCAACACTGCTCTTTCTGCCCAATCGTTGGCCGTTGTGGCTGTCGGCCCCCGTGCTGTTGTTCCTCTGCGGCTACTCATACGCGAAGCGGTTCACCCAGTGGTGCCACTATTGGTTGGGAGCCGCCTTGATGCTCTCGCCCATCGCCGCCTGGATCGCTTTGCGGGGCGAAGTCGCCTGGCCTCCCGTCTGGCTGGGCCTGGCGGTCTTCTTCTGGGTGGGGGGGTTCGACATCATCTACGCCTGCCAGGATGTCGAGTTCGACCGCGAGCGGGGGCTGTTCAGTCTGCCGGCACGAATCGGCGTTTCCCGGGCGTTGAAGCTGGCGATGGTCAGTCATGCCCTGATGCTGGTCTGTCTGGCGGCGTTGTGGGTTTCGGCTGGGCTGGGTCCGGTCTTCCTGGCGGGGATTGTGGGGGTGGCCGTCTTGCTGGCGTATGAGCATTCGCTGGTGAAGCCCAATGATCTGGGACGGGTGAACCTGGCGTTCTTCCATGTCAATGCCGTGGTGAGTGTTGGACTGCTGCTCCTGGGGTTGGCGGATCTGTGGTGGAGTGGGCGAACGGCCGTGGTTCCCGCCCCTGCGGCGGCCGTCCGGGTCGAGTTGCCGGAGTTTGAGCTGCTGGCGGGAACTGGAACCGCGGCCGGGGGGAGCGGAGAGATTTTGAGTCAAACCTGACCCCTCCTCGGAGCGGCGAGTGTGCCGCGCGAAGGCTGGGAGTCTGAGTGCGTCAAACCGTAGTGGAGTGAAGCCGAGTCATGATCACCGCATCGCGGACCGCGCGTCTGAACGACATTGAAGCCAAGGTCCGGGCTGGCGAACGGGTTTCGTACGAGGAGGGGGTGTTTCTGGCCGAAGAGGCCGACCTGCTCTCGCTGGGGCGGATGGCCAATCTGGTCCGCGAGCGGAAGAACGGCAACTTCGCCTACTACAACACGAACGTGCATCTGAACCCCACGAACGTGTGTGTGTATCGCTGTGTCTTCTGCGCCTTCCGGTCGGATCTCAAGTCTCCCAAGGGATACACCTTCAGCGACGACCAGATTCGCGAGCGGGTCGCCGAGGCGAAGGCGATGGGGGCCACCGAGATGCATGTGGTGGGGGGGTTGCACCACCAGAAGCCATTCGACTGGTATGTGAACATCGTGCGGGTCATTCACGAAGCGTGGCCCGAGCTGCACATCAAGGCGTGGACGGGGGTGGAGATCGACTGGTTCAGCTTCCTGACGAAGAAGCCGGTGCGGTGGGTGCTGGAGCAACTCAAGGAAGCGGGTCTGGGGAGCATGCCCGGGGGTGGGGCTGAGATTTTCCATCCTGAAGTGCGCGACAAGATCTGCGAGCACAAGGCGGATGGTGAGGGGTGGTTGAACATCCATCGCGAAGCGCATCGCCTGGGGCTGCGGACCAACGCGACGATGCTGTATGGGCACATTGAAGAGCCCTGGCACCGGGTCGATCATCTCTGCCGGTTGCGGTCTCTGCAGGATGAGACGGGGGGGTTCCAGACCTTCATTCCGCTGGCGTTCCATCCCGAGAACACCGGGCTCGATCATCTGCCGGCCCCCAGCGGTCTGACCGACCTGAAGGTGATGGCGTTGTCGCGGATCCTGCTCGACAATTTCGACCACATCAAGGCGTACTGGATCATGCTGGGGGAGAAGACCGCCCAGACGGCGCTGAGCTTCGGTGCCGACGATCTGGATGGCACGGTCATTCATGAGTTGATCTATCATGATGCCGGCGCGAAGACCCCCCAGGGTCTGACGGTGCCCCAGCTGCACCGGCTGATTCGCGAGGCGGGGCGTGAACCGGTCGAACGGGACACGCTGTACCGACGGGTGCTGCGCGACGAGGGGGGCCCGGCGTGGCGTCTGGGCGAGCCCATAGTGGCCGGTCGATAAGTCGGGATCCCGCGGGGCCGCCAGGGAGGCGAGCCGTCGTTGCAACCAGAGAGCGTTGCGTCGCCGCGATGCCTGGCCGGAATGTTTCTGGGGGCCCGGTGCGGCTCAGGTAACCGAGTGGATCAACATCAGGTCGTGACCGACGTTGGATGCCGCGGAGGACGTGACGAGGACGATCTTCGAGCCCTTGGTCAGCAGTTGTTCCTTGCGTCCCCAGTCGGTGATGAACCGCAAGATCTCGTGCGGTGATTTGTCGGCGACCGGAGTGGTCATCGGGGTGATCCCCCAGCAGAGGGTCAATTGCCGGGCCACGGCGGGGTCGGTGGTGAGAGCGACCACCGGCGTCAGGCCCCGCAGCCAGGAGAGGGCCAGCGCGGTCTTGCCTGTCTTGGTGACCACCACGATCAGGTCGGCACTCAATTGACCGGCTGCCTGGACTGCCCCAAACGTGACCGCCTCGGTGACCGCCAGGGCGCGGGAACGGAGTTCTCCCGCCGGATCGACGGGGCGATTGGGGGGCAGCACGCGCTCGGCCTCGCGGGCGATGCGACTCATCATCCGCACGGTGTCGAGGGGGTACGTCCCGATGGCGGTCTCCCCCGAGAGCATGACGGCGTCGGTGCCGTCGAGCACGGCGTTCGCCACGTCGGTCGCCTCGGCGCGGGTCGGCAGGTTGTTGTGGGTCATGCTTTCGAGCATTTGCGTGGCGGTGATGACCGGAACGCGGTGCTGGTTGCAGAGCCGGATGATCCGCTTCTGAAGAATGGGCACCTGGGCGAGGTCGGCCTCGACTCCCAGGTCGCCACGGGCCACCATGACGACATCGGTCAGATCCAGGATCTGGTCGAGTTCCTGGACCGCCTCAACTTTTTCAATCTTGGAGACGACCAGAGGAACCCGGGCGGGCTTGAGGCGGGCGATTTCCTCCCGCAGATGCTCGAGATCGCGGGCCGCCCGGACGAATGAGAGACTGACGAAGTCGATCTCGTTCTTCAGGGCCCAGGCGAGGTCGGCGAGGTCTTTGTCGGTGAGGCTGGGAGTGCTGAGGGAGACTCCGGGGAGGTTGACTCCCTGCCGGCTGCGGATATCGCCCGGCTGTTCGACCACGCAGATCACGCGGTCGTTGGTGGGGGGCTTTGAGGTCACCCGCAGGGCCACGCTGCCGTCCGCCAGCATCACCCGGTCATCCACCCGCAGGTCATCAATCAGCTTGTCATAGGTGCAGGTGAAGACCCGGGGATTGGCGGGGTCGGCGGTCCGGGCGAAGATGAATTCCTGCCCGAGTTCGCAGTGGGCCGATCCTCCGGGAATCTCTTCGAGGCGGATTTTGGGGCCGGCGAGATCGGCGAGGATGCCGACGGGGCGATTGAGCTGCCCGGAGACATGGCGGATGGCGGCGACGATCCCGGCGAGCCACTCGTGCTTGCCGTGGGCGAAATTGAGCCGGAAGACGTCGACCCCAGCCTCGACCAGTTGCTTCAGCCGGGCGGGATCCTGAATGGCGGGGCCCACCGTGGCGACGATCTTGGTTTTGACGAAGGTGGGCTGTTCGCGCGGGGTGGACATGACAGTGTTGGCCGGGAGAGGAAGTGTGATTGGATTATTGTTCAAACGGCTGTGGTCGGCCAGTCCGGTCGGGGAGGGCGGTTCCGGGGCGGCGCAGAGCGGAAAACTGGCCAGTTCTCAGCCAGCAAGGAAAACGCTTTTATTCAGGGGGGATGGTTTCTTTTCGGGTTGCGCGGGCCGGGATGACCAACCCACCCGGGCCTGTAGAACAAGGCCCGCTGCGGCGTTACCATGCATAAAGGTGGAAACGAGCATGGAATCACGCGGGCGTGGAACCTGCGGCGAACATGTGTGCCTGAACCGGGGGACGGCGCGGGATGGGGGAGTTCTGGCACAAATTGCAGCAGATGAATCTGTCGGTGTGGAAGGAGGTTCTGGGGCCCACCCTCGTGTTGGGCTGCCTGTGGCTGGTTGTCAGTACCTCGACCACGGTGTTCATCGCGTGGCAGGATCGGATCTATGACGAGTTGCTGGTCGACAATGTGGGCCAGATCCGGAAGATCAGTGATTTGCAGAGCGCGGTGTGGGAGGTGCAGTCGGCCTGTCAGCGGGTGCTGTTGACAGTTCCCGGCGTGCCGAGCTTTGATGGGGTCAAGCCGAACGACCTGGTGCGCCGGCAGACCCGGGATCGGGATCTGGAGGAGGTCGTGCGGGCGAACCGCAAGCTGGAAGGGCGACTGGCTGAGTGTGAGAAGATGTCGAGGACGGAACATCAGGCTGACATTCAAAGCGTTCTGGAAGTCAGCCAACGCATGAGGAAATTGATCCTGGGGGCCGGGGAGTCCTCAGCGGGGTTGCAGCGGGAACTGCTGGATCTGGCCCAGGGAGCAGATTCGCGTCTGGCGGTCTTGCAGGAGGCACATTCGAACGAGGTGTCGAAGCGGAACAACGAGTTCCAGTCGTGGACCCGGGTTGTGCTGGGGGTGAGGCAATTCTTCAATCTGCTGGGTCCGGTGTTTGGGGTGTATCTGGGATATCGGGCGGCATCGCGGCTGCGGAAGCAGATTTCCCGGATCACCCTGAGACTGGGGGGTGAAGAGGTCTCACTGGGGGCGGTCGAACTCACGCCCGACTTCGCCGTCGATCCGGCCGATCTGGATTCGCTGGAAATCCAGGTGGGCAAGGTGGAGGATCGTCTCAAGTTGACATTGCAGCAATTGGAGCAGGCTCGCCAAGAGGTGATTCGGGGTGAGCGGCTGGCGGCCGTGGGCCAGTTGGCGGCAGGTGTCGCCCATGAGATCCGCAATCCCCTGACGACGGTCAAGCTGCTGGTCCAGACCGGTTATGTGCCGGACCAGGCGTCACAGTATTCCCACTCCAGCCGCGAGCAGCAGCAGCGGCTGATCATTGACGAGATCGATCGGATGGAGCGAACCATCCACAGCCTGCTGGAGTTCGCCCGCCCAGCCTCTCCGAAGCGGGAAGTTCATGATCTGCGCGCGACCCTGCGGCGGGTGGCGAACCTGATCGAGGCCCGGGCGACGCAGCAGAATGTGGCGTTGTCTCTGACCCTCGGCGATCAGCCGCTGCGGTTCCTCGGAGATCGGGAACAGATGCTGCAGGTGTTCGTGAACCTGTTTCTGAATGCGATCGACGCGATGCCAACTGGGGGGCGACTGCAGGTGTTGGCCAGGTGTGTGCACTCTGACCGGGCTGGCGAGGCCGACCGGCTCGAAGTGACGGTCTGCGACGAAGGGCCGGGCGTGGCCCCTGAAATCCTGAATCACCTGTTCGAGCCGTTCGTGACCTCCAAAGAGCGGGGCACGGGGTTGGGTCTGGCCGTGTCGCACCGGATTGTCCGCGAGCACCAGGGGACCATCACGGTCGCCAGCAACCCCGGGGGCGGAGCCCGGTTCACGGTGAGCCTGCCAGCACAGATCAACGCCAGCCTCGTAGAGGTCGGCAGTTTCCAGGGAGAGTGACGGAATGTTCAAGCTGTTGATCGTGGACGATGAACCGGGAATCCGCTTTGGCGTGGCACAGGTCTTCGCGACGGAGTCCGATGAGGTCGTCGTGTTGCAGGCCTCCAGTGGGGACGAGGCGGTCAGCCTGCTGCGGGCCGAGTCTCCCGATGTGATTCTGCTCGACATCCGGCTGGGGCTGCAGGATGGACTGCACGTGTTCGACCGGTTGCGCGAAGTGGATCCACGGTGCGTGGTGATCTTCATCACCGGGCACGGCACCGCCGAGACGGCCATCGAGGCGATGCGCAAGGGGGCCTACGACTATCTCATCAAGCCCCTCGACGCCGACCAGTTGCGGGATGTGGTCCGGCAGGGGGCCGAGGTGGCCCGCGCGATGCGTCAGCCGGCCCTGTTCAAGGATGGCGTCACCGAAGACTCGGCCGACATCCTGGTTGGCTCGAGCGTCGCGATGCGACAGGTGTTCAAGCAGATTGGCCGGGTTGCCGCGCAGGATGACTGCGTGCTCATTCTGGGGGAGGTGGGAACCGGCAAGGAGCTCGCCGCACGGGCCCTCTACCAACACAGCCTGCGACGTGAGGGGCCGTTCCAGATCATGCACTGCCTGGGACGCACTCCCCAGCAGATCGAGGGGGTCCTGTTTGGTCACGAGGTGGGGGCCTATCCCGGGGCCGACCGCCGACGGGTCGGCAAGCTCGAACAGTCCGCGGGGGGAACCCTGCTGATTGACGAAGTGGGGGAACTGCCGGCCGAAGCACAGGCCAAGCTGCTGCGGCTGCTCGAGCAGCGACAGTTTGAGAGAATCGGTTCATCCGAGACCATCGTCAGCGATGTCCGCATCGTCGCCTGCTCCAGTCAGAACCTGGAAGCACTGGTGGACGCGGGAAAATTCCGCAAGGATCTCTATTTCCGGCTGCGCGGCCTGCTGATCCAGTTGCCGGCCCTGCGCGAGCATCTTTCAGACATCCCGGAACTGGCCCACTATTTCCTGTTTCGCATCAACCGCCAACTGAGAACCGCCGTCCAGTCGATCGATGAGGAAACACTCGAGCGCCTGCAGTGCTATCCCTGGCCGGGCAATGTGCGGGAACTGCAGAGTGTGGTTCGCGAGGCGCTGATTCGCTCGTCGGGTCCCGTGCTGCTCCCCGAGTTTCTTCCCCAGGAACTGCTGCGTGCGGCGGATATCGAGGCCTTGCCCGAGACCGACGCCGCCGTGGCCGCCACTTGGGACGAATTGGCCCAGCACGTCGAAAACTGGCTGAAGACCGACGAACGGGGCCTGTACCGCAAGGCCCTGCGGTACTTCGACCGCATTCTGGTGACCGGGGCCCTCAAGCGCACCCACGGCAACCAGGCCATCGCCGCGGAATTGCTCGGTTTGAGCCGGCCCACCCTGCGGGGCAAGATTCGCGTCATGCGCCGCGACGAACCCGCCGGGGACTGAGACCGCCGTGAGCCCAACCGCCAGAATCCACCACCTGATCGCCCGCGAGATTCTCGACAGCCGCGGCCGCCCCACCGTCGAAGTCGAAGTCCATTGCGAATCCGGCGCCTGGGGCCGGGCCAGCGTTCCCAGCGGGGCCAGCACCGGCCAGTTCGAAGCCCACGAACTGCGCGATGGCGATCTCACCCGGCAGGATGGCCTGGGAGTGCGCCGGGCCGTGGAGTCGGTCGTGCGCGAGCTCGACCCCGCCTGCCGCGGTCTCGACCCCGCCCGCCAGTCCGAACTGGATGACCGTCTGCGGGAGTGCGATGGCACCCCCCACAAGAAGCGCCTCGGGGCCAACGCCCTGCTGGGGGTGTCTCTGGCGGCGGCCCGCGCGGCGGCTGCCGCCCAAGGGCTCCCGCTCGTGCGGCATCTGGCCCGGCTCTGGCACGAGACCGCCGCTCCCGAACCCCCACCCCCCGCCCCGGCATCCGGCGCCGCGGGGTCACAGAGGCAGTTCACCTCCCGGCTCGGAGGGGGATTGTTGATGCCCCTCCCGATGGTCAACATGATCTCGGGAGGGCTGCACGCGGGACGCAATCTCGATCTGCAGGACTGGCTGATCCTGCCTGTCGGGGCGAGCTCTTTCCATCAGGCGCTCGACTGGATTGTGCTGGTCTACCGCCGGCTGGGAACGGTCTTGAAGGAGCGGGGACTCGAGGGAACCCTGGTGGGCGATGAAGGAGGCTACGGTCCCCGCGTGGCTGACAATGAGACTCCCCTGGCACTCCTCGTCGAGGCGATCGAACGGGCGGGGCTGCGTCCAGGTGCCGACGTATCCCTCGGGCTCGATGTGGCCAGCACACACTTCTTCCAGGAGGGGCGGTATCACCTCGCCGCTGGTGGAGGCCAGAGACTTTCGGCCAGCGGGATGGCCGAACTGCTGGAATCGTGGGTCGACCGGTATCCCATCATCAGCATTGAGGATGGCTGTGCCGACGATGACTGGGACGGCTGGCAACACCTCACCCACCGCCTCGCCTCGCGCGTGCAGTTGATTGGCGACGACCTGTTCGTCACGAATCCCGGGCGGATCCGCGAGGGAATCGGGCGGCAGTGCGCCAACAGCGTGTTGATCAAGCTGAACCAGATTGGCACCCTTTCGGAAACGCTGCAGGCGCTGCGGCTGACCCTGGCGGCGGGCTATCGTCCCGTGGTGTCGGCCCGCAGTGGGGAAACCGAAGACGACCTGCTGGCCGACCTCGCCGTCGCCACGGGGGCCGGGCAGATCAAGATCGGCTCGATTGTCCGCAGTGAACGTCTCGCGAAGTACAACCAACTGCTGAGGCTGGAGGAGCAGCTGGGGGCCGAGGCAGGCTGGCTGGGAGGCCGGCTGTTCGCCTCAGCCACCCCCTGATCCCAACCCGGCGACACGCCGTCGTGCGGCGCCGCCGGGTGACCCCGGTCGTCATGGCGGGCCCAACGGCACCGCGCGTGGGCGGAACAGGCTCCAATCACAACAGGCTCCAATCGCACCACTTCGCGCTCCTCGGCTGTCGCGTTACCCTGTGGGCTCAAACCGAACCTTGTCCCCCTTGCAGGAGTGCACACGATGGGTGCCGAGCAGCGTGCCAAAGATCTGGGTCTGGAGTTTCCCGCGCAGACCCCGGGCTATCTCAATCTCTGTGTGAAGACCGGCAACCTGCTGATCACTTCGGGCCACGTCAGTGACATGAAGGGGATTCTGGGATCGAACCTGACAACCCAGCAGGGTTATGAAGCCGCCAGGCAGTGCGCCATCAAGATTCTGCAGTCGGTGCATCACCGCCATGGCACCCTCGACGGATTGAAGGTGCTGAAGGTGCTGGGCTGCGTCTATTCGGCTCCCGACTTCGTTGAGCAGCACCTGGTGATCAACGGCTGCTCGGATTTGTTCCATCAGGTCTTCGGGAAAGAGACGGACGGCTACCACGCCCGCAGCGCGCTGGGTTTCGCGGCGCTCCCCACCGGGGCCGCCGTTGAGGTCGAGGCGATCTTCGAGATTGCCTGACCGCCACATGCAGGGGAGGGCCGGGGTGCGTGAGACCCGGCCCGGCCTCTCAGCGGGGGGCCGCCCCGGGACCGGTCCCCCGGGCCTGGGGGACCGTCGCCCTGCTGGCAGCCGTCTGGTCCTGGGCGGCGATTTCGGCCGCGGAGGGACGGGTAATCCAGACCAGTGCCTGCAGCAGCAGGAACAGGCCAAACGGGGTGAAGACCAGCGCCACCAGCGCGATCTTCAGCCATTCGGGCAGGGGGAACGCCGCCGCCACCAGCAGGTAGAGCACCACCAGCACGGGGGTGACCAGCAACAGCCCGCAGCCCGCCGCCGTCATGTGCGACTTGAAGAGGTTCCGCTCGGAAGGGGCCTCAAACAGCACATCGATGGTGCGCCGCCGACGCAACGACTCCCGGGTGGCCGCCACCAGTTCGACCCCCCGCAGCAGATCGTCCCAATTGGTCCGGTGACCGGCCTGTTTGCCTGCGGCGCTGGCCAGCGGGGCTTCGGCGAGGGGCGGCGCGAGGGCGTCGCGGACTGTCTGCAACAGGGCGTGCGCCTCGGCCTGCGGCCGGGGCCAGGTTTCGACCACCGCGCCATCGTGCAGTCGTGTCAGTTCGCGGTCATGGGCCTCCATCACCACCCGGCCCAGCTCTCCCGCGACGGTCAGCCGCCAGCCCGGTTCTCCTCCCGGCATGACCTGCCAGGAGACAGGCGGAAGATTCGGGCCACCCAATGTGGTGGTTGCCTGGAGAATCCGCCCGGATGGGTCGGCATGCCGGAAGGCGGTCAACTGTTCGAACCGGCCCAGCAGCGAACGCAGCAGATCCACATCGTGCAGGAAGTCGCGGTCGAGGGTGGCCGCGTCGAGTGATGGTTCGGGTCGCGTGCGGGCGAACTGCACCGAGAGCAGGGAACCGAGTTTCCGCGCGGCAAGGTCGGCGGCCAGGGCGGACAGCCCGGGGAGGTGCCGTTGGGGCAGCAGCGGATGCAGCCGTCCGGGAGATTCGGCATCCAGCAGGGTCAGTTCACTGAACAGCCGCGTGGCGGATCCTCCCACCCAGACCCACAGCCGGGCTCCCCCCCGGGCCAATTGGCGGGCTCCCTCCAGCACGGGATCCGAATCGCCCGCGACCACGACCGCTTCAAATCCCCCCCGGGTCAGCAGGGACTCCCAGTCGTTTTCCAGACGCAGGCCGGGAGAGACCTGGAGCAGATCTCCCGCACAGTCACCGCACTCGGCCGCCGCGACCAGATCGCCGAGGTTTCCGTCAACCAGCGCCCGGGCGACCGCCAGCGCATCGCGCGAGTCTCCCAGCCAGGCACATCGCAGACGCTCGACTCGCTCGCTCATTTCTTGTCCGATTCCCGAGGCCCCGTGGGCTCTGGTGCCTGCAGTTCCCCCGCCAGAGGGGTGACGGCGACCTGCAGAATTTCCCCCGTGTCACTTCGCTGCAGCCAACCCACGAATTTCAGCCGGGTCATGTCGAGCGGCTTGTGGTCGAAGGTCTCTGAAGATTCCTTCTCGACGAACTGCAGGTAGCTGGCGACCCGCTGCCGCTGCTCGGCCAGGTTGACCCCGCCCGAGAACTTCAGCCGGCCCGCTTCGGGCTTGAGCCCGGCCACCTCTCCGGGACAGAGCCGCACCACCATCTCGTGCACCCGGATCCCGTTCTTCGCCGGCATCGGAATCTGCTCTTCCGCCACCGCCAGGTGCAGACGGACCTCGGGGGGAAATCTCTCGGCTCCCACCCCTTCGGCCTCCAGTTCGATCAGCCCGCGGGGATCTTTCACCCGGGCTGCCAGTTTCAGGGAAAAGGGGGAAGTGGTTGTGAGTTGCGCGGCGACCTGCTCCTTGAGGCGGCGGACGACGGCGGGAACCAGCAAGGTGCTGCCTCCGACTCCTTCGACCGGGCGCCCATTCAGATACAGCGCGGGGGTCCCCGAACCGCCATACTGTTCGAAACGCTGCAGCGTGTCGGGACTGGCGAGGGGATCGGGACCGGGTGTGTGCTGGTGATACCGCAGCACAATCAACTGGGATTGGTCGAAGACGCCCTCGACCGCCCCCAGCGACAGATCGGCCGCCACACAGGGGGCACACTGCGCCCCGGTGAACAGCTCGGCCAGCACAATGCGGTTCCCGGCACCGGTCCGGGGCTGGGGTTCGCCCCCCAGGGCCCGCACTTTCTTGATGAACAATCCGTCGAGCCAGGCCGAGAGTTCGGCGGGATCGCGCTTCAGCACTTTCCAGGTTTTTTCGACCAGCTTGCTGGGGACCAGTTGCGGAGGAGGCTTGCTGCCGGCGGCGAGCTCGCGCCGGGCGGTCAGTGCCAACAGTCCCGACTCGAGACCAGGAAGAACCGTCAGTTCCCCCAGCAGTTCGAGAGACTCTTCCAGCCGTCCCTGCTGTTGGGCGTATTGGGCCAGTGCCCAGGTCGCCTCGGCATCGAGCGGAAACTCGTTGTGCACTTCCCGCAGGCAGGCCATGGCGTCTTCGGTCTGGCCCGCCTGCAACAGCAGTTGACCCCGGCTGCGGGTGGCCACCAGGCGCCAGCCCGCGGGAGACTCGGCTGTCATCCCGGGAATGGTGCGTGCCGCGACCTCCAGGCCCAGTTCGGGAAACTTCCCCGAGCGGGCCAGGTTCAGCAGCGCCTCAACCTGCGCCCGCTGTCGTAATGGGGCTCCCCAGCTGTCTGCCGTGGTTTCGTAGGCCTCGATCACGGTCTTCAGCTTCTCGGGCGAATCCATCGCGTTGGTCGCCAGAGGCAGCAGTGTCTGGTAGGCGTCGAGCGCCAGGGGGAGCTGCCCCCGGCGCCGAACGAACCGCAGCAACTCGGCCACCGCCTGATCCGATTCCACCGCTTCCTTCAGTTCGTCGTTCCCCGGGCTCGGTTTCGCTTCCCGCAGGGTCGCCAGAGAGGGCACCTCGGTCGGCAGCAGCCAGGCCGGGGCGACGGCTCCGACGGTCGACGTCAAGACTCCCCGCACGCGGCCGTCGCGCCAGGTGCCGGCAAACTGGAACTCGGCACCAGGTACATCAAACACCAGTTTCAATTGCGAGTCGGCATAGGAAGACGACCGCAGCGTGTTGTTGTCGAGCGTCGAATCGAGCAGCTTCACCGTCATCGCGTCATCCGACGGCGTCAGTTCCAGCAACCAGCCGGGAATCTCTCCCCCGCGCTCGGCAAAGGTCAGCAGCCACTTCCCTGCGAGGGTGGGACGGGTCGCGGTGGGAAACCCGGTCTCGGCCCCCCCGGCGTCGATCAGTTCCTCGAGCTCGCGGGTGCTGAACTCATAGGGGTTTTGTCCCGGTTCGAGCCAGCGGGCCCGTCCCTTCTCGATGACCAGTTGACCCCCGTCGAGAGTCGCCCATCCCTTTCCCCCGGGCCCCTTCACCAGCAGGAACGCGTACAGCGTCTTCTCAGAGAGTTCGGTGTTTCCCTCGGCTTCGGGACTGACCAGGATGCGGGCCCGTGAGCCGCGGGCTCCTGTGCCCCGCAAGGCCCGGTCGACCTCAATCAGAAACGGCTTGCCCGCTCCCAGGTTCACACTGGTCTCGGGGATCCCGACGAGGATCCGCTCGGCCTTCGCCAGCGACTCGCGAAGGCGTTCGGGAACGGTCTGTTGGGCCTGCAAGACGGGGGTGGTCAGTCCCCCGGCCAACCACCAGACAGCCAGCCACAACCAGGTTCGGGGATGCATGCAGCACGCAGCTTTCATCAGATCGACCGTGGGTCTGCGAATCGGGGTGACATGCCGAAGTTCCCGGGAATGCACCATGGTGCATTCCGGCCTCACATCCTCGTGAAGCAGTCTTCGCAGCAGGCAGGGAACTGAGGGTGAATTGTAGCGTCTGTCACCCGGCAGTTCCCCCCGCTGGTTGACCCACCCCCGTGGTCAACCGATAATTTCAGGTCTCTTCCGTGACTCCCGGCAGTTCTGCCTGCTTCGGCTGTGTCGTCGGCCGGCTCTCCCATCACCCACCCAAGACCGCTGCATGTCTGATTGGTTGCGAACTGCGAAACGGTTCTTCCGTGCGCAAGCCGAGCCGCGACAGCAGACGTACAATTTTCATTGTGCGTGCGGCCAGGGTTTTGCGGGAAGCCGGCTGGAGTTGCCCCAGGCGCTTCCCTGTCCCGAGTGCCGGCGGACGCACTTTATTCTCCCCCTGTCTCCCTATCCCCAGCCGCTGGCGCGGCAACCGGCCCGCCCCGGGCTGTTGTCCCGGCGAGGGACTCCGGCCCCGGCGTCGGGACTGCCGGCTGGTGCGCCTCCGGGGTCGTCGCCATCGCCCGACATCCCCCCGGACGAAGGAACTCCAGTCGAGTTTCCTCCCGAAGAAACGACAGTTTCCCCGCCCCCGCGGTCAGGGTCCAGGACTCCGGGGGCCTCCGCTCCCTCTCCCCGAACACGTCCCGCACCCGTCCCCCTGCGTGGGGCAGAGGCCGCGAATCCGGGGAACCGAACCCCCGCCGCGACCAATCCCTCCGACCGGACCGCGAAGCCACGCCCCGGGTTGGGATTGTCTCCCGCAAACCCCCCGGCCCGCCGCAGTTGGTGGACTCCCGTCCGCAAACTGATGGCGGCCACACTGGTGACCCTCGCGGTCAGTGGCTGGTGGTTTTATCGGGCGCATCGTCTGTCGGTCGCCGAGCAGATTCTGGGGCCGCGTTCGCGCGAGGCGGCCGAGGCCCTGGCAAGCGGCGATCTCGAGCGCGCGGCGGTGGGGTTTACCGAGGTGGTCGCGGCGCTCGAATTGCTCGACCGCCGTGAACCGCGCTCGTTGCAATTGCTGCAGACGGGCCGCGAGACCATCGCCCGGGCCCGGCTCTGTCCCGATTCGCTGCAGGTCCTGGCCGACGAGGCCTCCGCAGCAAAAAAAGGGACATCCACGTCGTGGAAGGAGACCTTCGGAATGCGGTTCCGGGGGAGGTGGGTGGTGCTCGATCTGCCGGTCCGCCGGCTGGTGAATGACCGGCGGCGCGGGATCTGGGAACTCGACTGTCTGCTGTCTGCCGAGGGGGTCGAATTGCAACTGGTGGGAAATCTGCGGGCGTTCGAACGGCTGCCGCTTTCAGTCGAGGCTCCCCGCCGGGTGATTTTCGCCGCCCCGCTGACTGAGTTCATTCCGGGGGATGCGAACCAGCCCACGGTCTGGACTGTGCGGCTCGATGGACAACAGGGGTTTTTGTGGAGCTCTCCCGAAACCCTCGCCGCCCTGGGGTATCCCGTGGATGACGAAACCCGGGCCGTCTTGCAGGCGCAGTCTTCCCTGCTGGGAGTCACCACACCATGAGCGGTGAGTCACGCAACCTGGACAGCGCCCCCGGCCGAATGGTGCCCCGTCCCCCGACATTCGGGGTGGCCCTCGTGCTGCTGGGAGTCGCGGCCCTGTGGGGAACCCCCTGGCTGCCAGCGGCCGATCCGCAGGGAGTTCTCGATGTGACCCAGTTGAACGACGTGGTGAAGGAATGGGTGGCCGAGAAGAATCCCCCCCAGCGGAAACTGAAAGTCGAGGGGCGGATCAGTGCGTTCAACAAGCAGGTGGTCTCGCTGCGGCATTGCGAGGTGATGTTCGTCGGTGAGCCGGTGGCCCGGGTCCAGAAGGCCGGTCCGGTGGAACTGACCGGCGTTCTGCGGCGCGCTCCCGACAGCCGCAAGATCGAATTTGTGGTCGAGTCCCTGCGGACTGTTCCCAGCGACCTGGAACAACTCGAGGCGAGGGCCAAGCAACTGCAGGGGCAGCCCCCGGGCAAATGGAATGAGCTGGCCGACTGGGCCGAGGCGCGGGGCACGCTGTATAAGGATCAGCAGCTCTTGGGCAAGGCTCGCGACCTGCGGTACCAGGCCCTGGAGCTCGAGGCCCAGCAGTTGCCCGCGGACGATTCGGCGAAAATGTTCGATCTGGCCGACCGCGCCGAACAGGCCGGCTTCGCGAAGGGATTTGTCGAGGGGCTGAATCATCGGGGGTGTGTCGTCGAATACCGGCGGCTGGGGAAGCAGGCTCCCGCCGAGCGGCTGGATGGGTTTCTGGCCCTGGCTCGCGAACGCCTCCCCCAGTGCGATCAGCCCGGGCCCGCCTGGGACCCGGCGCTGCGCGAGAAGTATCTGAATCAGCCCGAGACGGTCTACCAGGGAGCCAACGCCGCCAAACGGGTCTCCCTGCACCGGGTGCTGTATGCCGACGTGCAGCTGCGCAGCCTTCTGGCCCGGCTCAAGGCAGACAACAGCAACGTGCTGGAGGTGGCCCGGCAAATTGAACGGTTGGTGCCCGAAGAGGCGGGGCGCGCCGCACAATTGCGCGAAGAGCGACTGTCGGAGCGGGCTGGTCAGGTGGCCCGCCTCACCCGCACGGAATTGCAGGCGCTGGAAACCGAGTATCGCAACCGCAACCAACCGGCCCATGCCACCAAACTGGTGGAAGACTGGCTGGCCCATCAACGCCAAAAACTCGACCCGGGAGATGTCGAAGGAGCGATCGATCTCGCCAACGATTACAAGACCCTGACGGGAAAGTCCGAGAGCGGGGTCGCGCTGTTGCTGGAAACCTGGACCCGCGTGCCTGGTTCCGCCCCGCTGCAAGCCCGCCTGGAAGAGGCCGGTCTGCAATTGGTCGATGGTCAATGGCTGACCCCGCAGCAGTTCGCCCGACGCCCCGAGCCCCGCTTCGCACAGGCGATTCGCGCGGGGCGGGTCGAATTGGGCATGACCGCCGAAGAAGCCCGCAAGGCGCTGGGGGCTCCCACCAGTGTCGCCCGGGTCGTGACGTTGGGCATCGTCACCGAATTCTGGCGGTACGCGCCGGGTGACGGCAGCCAGCGGGCGATCCGCCTCGAGCGACCGCCCGGTCATCAGAACTTCATCGTGCGGGGAGTGTCACCCGCGCCGACAGAAACGCCGGAGAATCGCTGAAGGGGGTGGGGCGCAGACCGTGCTTCGGGCATGGAGCCGTTCCGCAGGCGGTGATGGTCTTGCCCAGGGACCGGCTCAGGGATGGCTGACGGCACGGACCGCTGTCGGTCGGGCCCCGGCGGCGGGGAAGGAGACCCCCCAGTGTCCCGGCCCATTCAGGCTGGCGACATAACCGAGCATGCGCTGGTCGAGGTGCGGTGCCACCGCCGCCAGCCGGTCGCGCAGGGGACCCGGGTTCGGATTGGTCCGCAAGTCCTGCAGATATTCGAGCAGTACCTGCCGCGTGTCGGGAGACGAGTGCATCATGAAGTGCACCCAGGCCCAGGCTTCGCGGTAGTCGGCGCGGGCCATGTCCTGCACCTCTTCGAGATACTCGAGCCGCGCCAGATCAGGACGCCACGCCCCCCGCTGCACGTCCGAAGCCAGCAACTGCGCGTGCTCGTTGTTGATCTGCCCCGGGATCGAGCCCCCCACTTCGAAATACTCGGCCAGCCCCTCGTCCAGCCACAGCGGCACGTTGGTCAGCGAGGCGTGCAGCAGCCCGTGCGTGTATTCATGACGCAGGTCCTCGCCAATCTGGTCGCCCCACCAGGTGTAGACCGACAGATCCTTCCCGGCCGTCTCGATGAAGTAGGCCCGCCGCTTGGGAAACCCCGGAAACTTCGTGTCGAGGTACTGCTTGTATTCCAGCTCGTTCGAGAACAGGTAGACCACCACCGGCTTGGTGCCGAGGGGCAGGTCGAGCGTCTCGGCCATCTGCAGCCGCAGCCGCTGCAGGTCCTGGATGACCGGGTGTTCCTTCTCGATCTTGATGTCGCTGTAGAGTTGCAGCTGCTCGGCCTTGAGACTGTGACTCTGGGGGAGTCCGATGCGATGGGTGTATTTCGTTCCCGCGCAGCCCGCAGCCCACAGGCCGGCCAGCATGCCCAACAGTTCCCGCCGCCGCAATCGCGGGGCACCTGGTCCCTCGGCGGCGATGGAAGTGAGGCAGCAGGAGGCGTGGGGTGTAGGTTTCACGAACGGCACTCACAGGCAACAGGGTTGCTACAACCAGTCGGGTCTCTCAGGAAATCGGACGTCCACGACGTGCATTCTGAGACACCTTTCGCCGACCGGCTTTGGCAACCCATTTCCACCAGCTTCTCCAGTCTTCCCCGCTTCCCGCCAGGTACTCCCGCAGGAACCGCAGCCGCAGGGAGGCACTGGTCAGTCCCTGCACCCGGCAGCTCACTTCGAGCCGGGCGAGATTCTGTATGGCCCGCTGGCGGGGAAGCCGTTTCCAGCGCCGAACCCCGTCGAGGTCCAGCAGCCACACCCGTGGATTGTCTGGCTGCCTTGAAACCAGCAGGTTGGCCAGCTTGAGATCGCGATGATCGAACCCACAGGCATGGAACCGCCGCAGCATCGAGGCCAGTTGCCCGCACCGCGAGGCCTGCCACGCGGTGCGGGCCGACGGGGCCAGTTCCCGCAGTCTCGTTGCAGCCGCTGCCTGGGCGGTCTCGGTGTTTTCGATCCACTCGGTCACCAGATAACCGCGGGTCCCGGACCGCTGGGGCACTTCGACGCAAAGCAGGGGGCGCGGGGTGTCGAGCCCCCGCCGCAGCAATGCGTGGCCCGTCTCCCAGGACCGGCGGACCAGCGACAGCCTCCAGCCATCGAGCAACCTCGACATCCACCGCCCGGCCACCACCGACTTGACGCACAGGGCCCGTTCGGTGCCATCCACAGGCAGCCGCACCAGAGCCACCCGGCAGCGGGCCGAGTTCTTGCAGAGTTGCACGACATGGTCGGGAGCGAACAACTGCTCGGGAGCCTCGGCCACGCTCTGCAGCCAGTCGGCCGGCAGCGTGGCCTCTCCCCGCAGACGGTGCGTTCCCACCCGCAGGCGGCGCACGTGCCGATTGCCGCGCCGCCAGGCCCGGTCGGCCCGGTTCCATCCCGTCTGCGCCTGCCGGACAAGCAGCGCTTCCAGATGTCGGGTCACCTCATGGCGATTGGTATCGGCGGCGGGAGGGCCAATGGGCCAGCCGCAACTCAGGGCCAACCAGTCGCCAACAGTCCGCTGGGTGGATATTGAGGGAGCGATCGGTGCGACGGCCTGACAGGCCCGCCAGAACCGGAGACGGTCGCTGCGCGTCGACAGACCGACGAAGAACTGATGAAACCGGGCGAGGTTGGCAAGCCGGCACGACAGCGACAGTCTTGGCCGGCGGCGCAGCGCCTGGAGGTCGATCAGGTGGAGGCGAAGCCCCCCCGCGGTGGTCTCCACCAGCACATTCCCCGCGTGCAGGTCGCGATGGTCGCCCCCTTCACGGTGCAGGCGCCCCAGAAACTCTCCCAACGCGCGGGCCAGTTGCTGCCGCCAGACCGCGCGGGCGGGCCCCGCGAGCGCCAGACCGTGCTGCCGGCAATGTTCGTCGAGGGGCACTCCGGGAATCGCCGGCATCACCAGCAGGCTCTCGCTGGGAGATCCCCGATGCCGGCGCAGCCCCACGGCCAGCGGGGTGATGGTCGGGATTCCGCGGGCCGTCAGCCAGTGTGCCAGGTCGCGCTCATGTTCGGCCCGCGTGGGCCGGACAAAGTGCTTCAGCCAATTCCAGCCACCCACAGGATGGAAATGTTTCACGAAGAACTCGCCCCGGGTGGTCCGCAGCCGGTAGACCGTCCGATGGGGGCCAGTCTTGACGGTGGAGATGTCTCCCGGTGAGCCGACGAAGGGGCCCAGGCCTGCGGGAATCCAGTCGGCAATGGCCGGCACAGCCGTCGCCACCCGCCACGCCATCTGCGACCAGAGGGCAACCAGAGGATGCCCGGCAACGCGCTGCAGCCGTTGGCTGGGGCGGGTTGCGGAGCGGGTGGCGGGGAGGGGGGGCATGCCGGAATGCTGTGGGATCGTTGTGCCGGGAGGGGCGCAGTGGGAGAGGGGATCTCTGGCTCAACGCCCCCGGCGTGGAACTTCGAAGTCGTCTTCGAAACCCGGCTGTCCCGTGGCGTCGAGTTCCTCTTCGGCCTCTTCACTTGGACCGAGAGGAGAGTTGGTCTCGGAATCGTCGGGGGAGAGTTCGTCGGCTTCGAGTTCGTCGGTGTCGCGCGACCGCGACCACGAGGTCGGTTTCAGCCATGAGGGGGGAAGCGGGACGGTCCCGCTCGACTCCATGATGTCGACCCGTTTCGCGAGGGTGAGGTTCTTCACGAGCCGGGGGTGGGCCGCCCACTCCCGGACCGACCAACCCCGCACATCAACAAACGGATCGTGCCAGTCGGGAGAGGGCTTGCGGACGAACTCGACTCCTTTGGGAGTGCGCAGCACATGGAACTCGTAGACGCAGGCCATCAGCCCCGCCCCGCAGGCCATCGTCAGCAGAAAGCCCAGCAGCTTGCGCAACATCGTGTCGCATCCCTGCGAACCAACAGACCGGCAATTGGCAGTCGCCGCCGACTGCTCCCCAATTCCGGGCGGGAGTCTCGCCAATTTCACGGGGGGGGTAAAGATGGCTTTTCAACGTGCAAATCCGGCACCATCCCCCGGCACGGCCCGGGTCGTCGGGGGACACGTCCCCTCCCGGCTTCCTGCCCCTCCCGATGGTCCCAACCCGCTTCCGGTGGCTGAAGATGTGTTCTGGTGATCACATTTTCGTTCCCTGGCTGCGGGGTGGCCGATCAATACGGGCAATGATCCAGCGTTTCGACCGGCCAGAGCGTAGGGCGGGGAGTGTTGCGGGTGTTGCTCCCATTGGATTGTCGTCCCCACCTCTCCGAGAGTTGCCGTGCTGGCTGGACCGCTGTTCACGCGTGAGGTTCTCACGGCTCCCCGCTCGATCCGTCACTTCGTGCTGCGGGCGGGTTATGTCTTCGCCCTGTTTGTGCTGATGTATACGGCCGGACAGGCGACGTTTGGGTGGCGGCCGGCGACGGGGGTGGCCGAGCTGGGGCGGTTTGGCAACCAGTTGTTCCAGATGTTTTCGGCGGTGCAGTTGGCGCTGGTGCTGTTCTTCGCGCCGTTGTTCGCCGCCAGCCGGGTCGCCCAGGAGAAAGACCGCCAGACGCTGGTCTTGCTGCTGATGACCGACCTGCGGAGTGCCGAACTGGTGTTGGGCAAACTGGGGGCCAGTCTGCTGGCGGTGGCGGTGCTGCTGTTGGCGTCGGCTCCCGTGCTGGCACTGGTCTATGTGCTGGGGGGCTGCTCGGCGGCCCAGATTGGCTGGTCGCTGGCGTTTTGTGCGGCGGCGGGACTGGCGGCTGGCAGTTGGGGTTCGCTGGTGGCGTTCTGGCGCGACAAGACGTTCCAGACCCTGGCGATCAGCCTCATTGGCCTGGCCCTGTTCATTGGAGTGATCGAGGCCTTGATCGCTCTGCTGGGGGGGACGGGGACCACGCTGGGCCGGCTGCTCTCGTATCTCGATCCCTTCCGCGGCATGGCGCTCATTCTCGATCCCCTGGCGGCCACCTCGCAGGTGGGGGTGGCCCGGGTCGATGCGTGGCCCTACGTGGTGGCGATGCTGGTGCTGGCGCTGATCCTCAACGTGATCGCCATCGCCCGCCTGCGGATCTGGAACCCCAATCGCACGATGAACGAGCCGACCCGCGCGGCGGACGATGAGACCGCTGGTGCCGCCAGCCCGGTGGCCGTCCGGTCGCGTGACCGCCAGATCTGGTCCAACCCGGTCGCCTGGCGGGAGATCTGCACCCGCGCCTACGGCAAGCGGATGGCGCTGGTCAAACTCGCGTACCTGGTGCTGTTTTTGTTCGCGGGCTTTTACGCCCGCCAGTCGGGAGGCGAGAAAGTGCTGGGGATGATCTCTCCCCCCGGCTTTGCCTTCGTGGGACTGGCGCTGGTGTCGCTGCTGCTGGTGAATGCCCAGGGGGTGACCGCCATCACCACCGAGCGGGATGCGAAAACCCTCGAGCTGCTGCTGGTGACCGATCTGACCCCGCGCGAATTCATCTTTGGCAAGCTCGGGGGCATTCTCTACAACACCAAGGAACTGCTGCTGCTGCCGCTGGCGGCCGTCGCGTGGTTTGCCTGGCTCGGCTACCTGAGTTGGGAGAACCTGCTGTACGTGGTGATTGGCTTCGCGACCCTGGCGATCTTCGCCTCGGTCCTGGGAATTCATGCCGGGCTGACCTTCAGCAACTCGCGGACTTCGATCGCCAACAGCCTGGGAACGATGTTCTTCCTGTTCCTGGGGGTCTTCATCTGCATCATGCTGATTGTCGAGGCGCAGGCGTCGTTTGCCGTGCAGTTGCCCAGCTTCCTCGTGTTCTTCCTCGGGGGGAGCATGGGGCTCTGGGCCTCGCTGACGCACCGCAATCCGTCCAACGCCCTCACCGCGTCGGCCTTCCTGCTGCCCTTCATGACCTTCTACTCGATCACCAGTTTCCTGATTGGAAACACTCTGGGGGTCTGCGTGGTGCTGGTCTGCGCGTACGGCTTCACCACGCTGGCGATGCTGGTCCCCGCCCTCAGCGGCTTCGATTTCTCGCTGGGACGCTCGGGGCCGGACAAGGAGTGAGGCTGCCGGCGACACGGCCGCCCGCCGCAGCGATTGAGCCGACGGTTCGTGATCAACCCAGTTGCAGAGCGTCGACTTCAGGCTGCAGCGCGGTTTCAAGTTGGGTCATGGCATCGATCATCACAGTTTGAATCGTGGGCCACTGGTCTTCGGAACTGCGATAACCTCCGCTGTGCATCAGATGGCAAATCCGGCAGGCCTGCTTCTGATCGAGGCGTTCCCAGGTCAGCGGTCCGCCAAACCGGTGCTCAATCTCGGCACGACGGGTCAGCAGTTGGTCGAAGATGCGTTTGTTCTCGACTGTCTCGCCCCGGTCGATATAGAGCTCGACCGAAGTCTCTTCCTGAACAATCACATAATTGAATCCGAGTCCCCGCTTGCCAGTGCTCCCTCCCAGCCATTGCGCAGTACCCGGTTTGCGTTCGCCATGTCGGGTCTTGCGTTGCCGGCAGAGCGCCACCAATCCCTCCCAAAACCGGATTCGCAGATCGTGGCGCTGAGCGCGGATCTTGCGCCCCACCTGCTCCTTCTCGCGAATCTGAATCTGGTAGTCATTGGCTTCTGGCAGAGGAATGATCTGCTGCACATCGATCAGCCGCTTCTCGCCATCGAGGTACGGGCGCAGCCGAACACAGCGAATGTCGATCTCCCGTTCGCGCAGCCATAACACCGCGGTGGTCAATTCCTTCCCAAAGTCCTCCGAGACGAGCATGATCCGTACATCCTGGCCAAACCGGTCTTCGTCGGGTTCTTCCCAGCCAAGAAACTCCAGCAGCCCCGTCTGAGCCCGGTCCGCCGGCAGATCGAGACTGGAGAGGTGTTGGGCGTGAATCTGGACGGCACGCTCGAAGGTCATGGTCGAGATCATCGCCGCATAGCGGATCGCCTGCAGTTCCATGTGGCCGCCGTCGCTGGTCCGTTTCAGTTCAATGACCACGAGGTTGGCGTCACGGTCCACGGCCAGCAGATCAATGCGGCGCCGGCTGTCCTCCCATTCCCCAAACTCCTCGGTCAAGACATACAGGTCATCCCCCAACACCTCGATCTGGCCACGCAGCAGCCGTTGCAGGTCACTCCGCTCACGCACCCGCAATTCCTGCAGCGACGTCGACCCCAGAGGCCGAAATGCCTCGGCTGTCATTTCATACAACGCCATGTGCGGTTTCCTGGGGTGTTGGTGCGGAGGGACGCAACCGACTCGTGCTGCGAGTGGCTTGTACGGTCTGAATCGGCCTACTTCAACAGCGTCTCAATCGCCTCGCGCAGTTCCTCACCGCGCACATCGACGAACGTCACTTTCCCCTGGCGATTCACCAGAAACAGCGCGGGGATCGTGCGCACCTGGAAGCCAGCCGCCACGGGGCCCTGGCCCGAGGGGTTCAGCAGTTGCCGCCACTCGAGGCCGTTCTGTTTGGCGAAGCCGGTGACCTGCGCGGCCGACTCGTCGAAACTGACCCCCACGATCTCAAACCCCGCCTCCCGGTGTTGGCGGTAGAGCCGTTTCAGATTCGGGAACTCGGCCAGACACGGAGCACAGTTCGTGGCCCAGAAATCGACGAGCACGACTTTGCCGGTGTAATCGCTCCAGTTCGCGGCCATCCCCATGAGATCCTCCCCTGCGAGGGCCGGGGCGGGTTTGCCCAGGAGGTCGAGGCGCAGCCGTCGGTTCCGCACGATCTCGGTCGCCTGGGCGTTCAGTGCGAAATGCGATTCAAACGCATCGTAGAAGCCGTTCAGGGCATCGCGATCCCCCGCCAGTTGAGCGCGGGCCGCCAGCAGCGTGGTGGTGTCGAGTGCCGGGAAGGGCGTCTGGATCCGGAATCCCCGCAGGAACATCGGGAATGCCTCCTGGGCGGCCCCCAGATCCCTCCGGCGGGCCGATCCGACACACAACACCTTCAAGGCCAGCGATTTCTGGGCCGCCTCCAGCTCGGGGCGTTTCAGCACCTGCTCGGCCACCCCGGTCGCTTCTCCCTCCAGGCCGTTGGTCACCGCGGTTTCGAGCATCCACATGCGGGCCTCGTCGGCATCGTCGGCCTGGGGGTTCGCCTCGAGGTATGCCGCGACCGCCCGCAGCGTCTCGCGCTGGCGCGTCAGCACGGTCGAACGGAAGGAGGGTCCTTCCTGAGCGGCAAGTGGCCGGGGTGCTGAAGCAGCCAGTCCCCCCGCACACCACACCACACACAGCAGCCAACGGGATACGCGCATCGAAGTTGCCTCTCGGGAAACCGGGGTCTCTGTCTCGACATCGCGAGACACTACCGCCCCCGACCGCCGGGGGACAAGTATTCCTGCAGCCTTTCCCCCCCGTGAGCCCACGACTACTCTGAACGACGCGCGGGGACCCAGGGGTCACCGCGGGTGGTTCGCAGTTCCCTGCTGCTGTGGGATGCCGAGGTCGAGCATGTCGGATGTGCGTGGGTTTGGAGCGGCGGGCGATGGCCAGCAAGACGACACCGAAGCGCTGCAGCACGCCCTGCTGGCGGGAGACGGAGTGCTCGAACTCCCCCGGGGGGAATACCGCCTCACCCGCCCGCTGGTCGTGCCGCTGGCCACGGTGGGACGCTTCGCCATCCGGGGCTCCGGGGGGACGGCCAAGCTGATCATGGCGGGACCCGGACCGGCGATCGAACTCGTCGGCACCCATGGCAAAACGGCCGATCCCAAAGACTTCCAGCCCGCCATCTGGCAGCGCGAACGGATGCCCACCCTGGCCGATCTCGAAATCGAGGGGGCCCATCCCGAGGCCGACGGTGTGCGAATCACCGGCGTCATGCAGGCCACCCTCACGGGCCTGTTGATTCGCACGGTGCGCACGGCAGTGCACGTCACCGGCCGGGCCCGCAACCTGCTGATCTCGCATTGTCACATCTACCACAATACGGGCATCGGTGTGCATCTCGACCGGGTCAACCTGCATCAGGCGAACATCGTGGGATCGCACATCAGCTACTGCCGCCGTGGTGGTGTGCGCATCGAAGAGAGCGAGATCCGCAACCTGCAGATCACCGGGAACGACATCGAGTACAACAACAACCGCGCGTTCCAGGTCCCCGGAGCCGATGCCGACCCCACCGCCGAGATCTACATCGACTGCCGCACCGGCTCAATCCGCGAGGGAACCATCGCCAGCAACACCCTGCAGGCGACCTACAGCCCGGGTGGAGCGAACATTCGCTTCATTGGGGCCGGTCCCGACAAGAACCACAAGGTGGGCTTGTTCACCATCTCGGGCAATCTCATCGGCAGTCAGGAGAACAACATTCATCTGACGGCGGCCCGGGGTGTCGCCATCACCGGCAATGTCATCTACAGCGGCCACTCGCGCAACCTGCTGCTGGAACAGTGCCGGAATGTGGCGATCGGGTCCAACGTTTTCGACCACAATCCCGATTACGACCCGAACGAACTCTGCACCGGCATCCGGCTGGTCGACAGTGTCGACTGCGCGCTGAACGGGTTGACCATTCAAGACTGCCAGGCGGGACGGCACACCGTGCGCGACGCCGGTCCGCAGGAACGGCTGGCGCTGGTCGAACTGGTCCGCTGCCGGCGCATCTCCCTCACCGGCTGCCAGGTCTTCGAAGGGGCCCCGGCCGGAATTGCCATCGCCGATTCCAGCGAGGTCCTCATCCAGGGGTGTCAGGTGCTCGATGGCCGGGCCGAGCCCAGGATGCAGCACGCCATCCGCTGGACCGGCGACGGGGCCAACAACCTCATCGCCCACTGCCAGTTGGGGGGCACCATGGCCTCCAGCGAGGTCCCCAAGCATGTGCGGCAGTGGGACAACCAGGTGGTGGCGACCCCGGCCCGGGGCTGACTACAGCCGACTGTGCCGAGTGGGAGGGGGACGCCTCGGGTTGCGGGGTCCGCGGGTCGACACGCCCCCCCGGCGAACTGCAAAAGGCTGGAATTCCGCCCACCGTTCGCAGCGGCGATCCAGTGGCCTTTTTTCGCAGCAGGCTGTACAATTCGTCAATCAACGCCCCGTATTTCCGGGGCGTTCTTCTTTTCCCCGGGGGACGCGATGGATTTCCAGTTGCGTGAAAGGTGCCAGGATCTGATGACCCGGATCCGTCACTTGCAGGACTCTCTTTGACTTGGCCGGCAAGCTGAATCGCTCGGCGGAAATCGACAATCTCATGGGGGCCCCCGGCTTTTGGGACAATCCCCAAAAGGCCCAGACCCTGGTGGACGAGCGGCGGCGTTTAACCGCCCAGATCAAGCCGCTGCAGGAACTGGTGGCCGCCGCCGATGACCTGTCGGTGCTGATGGAGTTCGCCGAGGAAGACGAGACCAGCGCCCAGGAACTGGCGACGACGGTCGATTCCCTGGGAGAACGGCTCGGTCAGGTCGAACTGCAGACCACCCTCTCGGCACCCGAAGACATCTCGGGCGCGTACCTGTCGGTCCAGGCGGGTGAAGGGGGGACCGACGCGTCCGACTTCGCCGGGATGCTGCTGCGGATGTACCAGCGATGGGCCGAGTTCAACGGATACAAGACCGAGTTGCTCGACATGTCGGAGGCCGAGGCGGGCATCCGCAGCGCCACCCTCGCGATCCGGGGCGATTATGCCTACGGGATGCTGAAGGGGGAGGTGGGGGTCCACCGGCTCATCCGGATCAGTCCGTTTGACGCGGCGGGACGTCGGCAGACATCATTCGCGGCGATCGACCTGGTCCCCGAGGTCGACGACAACGTCGACATCGCCATCGACTGGGACAAAGACGTGCGTGAAGACGTGTTCTGTGCCTCGGGAGCGGGGGGGCAGCACGTCAACAAGACCTCGTCGGCCATCCGTCTGACGCACCTCCCCACCAACACGGTGGTGCAGTGCCAGAACGAGCGCAGCCAGCACAAGAACCGGGCCTTCGCCCGCAAGATGCTGACGGCGAAGCTGTTCCAGATGGAGCTCGAACGGCGCAGTGCCGAACAGGCGGCCAAGCGGGGTGAAAAGACCAAGATCGGCTTCGGCGGCGGCACGATCCGCACGTACGAGCTGAACCCGACGCAGCGGGTAAAGGATCACCGCACGATGTGCCTGTCGAACAACCCGGCCAAGGTCTTCGACGGCGACATCAAGGAATTCCTCGACGCCTTCCTGCGCGAGCAGTTGGGGAAGCCGGCGGCGTAGTCGCGCCCCGCTGTCGTTCCTGACAGCGGCGGTGACAACGGGGCCGAGAAGTTTTCGCCGGGTGGGTGTGACCTCACATCCATCCGGCGAAAAACGTTCCGGCCGCGGGCTGGCTTGGATCGGGCTGTTCTTGGAACGACAAACCCGGAAGTTCGTCGCCACATTTGTCAGAGCTGGTTTGCCCCAGAGATATTCTGTCCGTGGCGAAGCCGGTCCGTGGCGAAATCGTGTTGAGAACGACAGCGCAGATCCCATCCACCTTGGGCAGGGTGGAAATGTCCTCCGGCAGTCGGGGTACTGACAATTGCTTGAGCCTGGGCCCCATGAGAACACCCTGGGGTTCAGTTCCCAATCAGGATGCACTTCCGACAGGTCCGCTGCTGTGTCTGCCCGTCATGTTTCCAGGCGGGTCGGCGGTCGGATACGGACACGACTCCGCTCGACCGTGATGATCGCGCCAGCCGACAACTCATCCGCATGGATTTCCAGGATTCGAGCGCACGTCGGTCCCTGTTCGCGGGCTGCCAAACCAACCCGTCTGACCATTCCGGAATGGGCAAGGCGTCGTACGATGGCGAGTTCCCCAAAGTCCTTGTCGAGTGTTACGAGAACTCGTTGTTGCTGGAACGCGAGCGCGAGGATTTCCATGTCGCCTGGGTCAGAATCCCAATCGCCAGCCCAGATCGCATCATGCCCTGCTGCGGATAAGGCGGCCAAGGCTCCGCCCAAACGCAGGTATCGAGCAAGACCTTCATGAATTGGTGCCGACGATCTGTGGAGGTTCGACTCGTTCGTGCGCGACGAGCCGGCGGGCATAGACCAGGCATGCCCGAACATCGTCACGCTCGAGCCAGGGGTAACCTTCAAGAATCGTCTCGGTCGAATCGCCAGCCGCCAACATCGCCAAAACATGCTCGACCGCCAGACGGCGACCGCGAATGATCGGTTTGCCGCCGAAAATCCGGGGATCCATGGTGATTCGCTCGAGGACTTCGTCTTCGTTCATGGGTGGACCCAGGGGGATGGGGAGAAATCACCACTTCAACGCATTGGACTTGGAACATTGACGAGCTTGCGACCCCGACCCACCGTGATGACCGGCTGCCGCTCTCGAATGATCGGGGGTCACGCATTCGTCCACTCAGGCACATCTCGCGTCCGCAGTTCCGCGTTCGCGAGGGATACACTGCCGGGGGTTGTCGCGGCCACCGACATCAACGAAGACTCCATCTGGCTCAAGGGTTTCCATCCCGACTGCCTGGCAAGGTTTCCGGAGTTTCCCGGGGTGAAAGACTGAGAGATCGGTCGGATTCCGGGCTGTGGGAAGCGGTACGCAAAGGATGTCGCGAACCCTGGTTTTCCTGAAACCGTATCGGGTTGATCCTTTCCTGTATGTGTGGAACGATGGGGCCGCGCTCTCCCCCTGCCATGCCGGCCCTGCCTCTTGTTGCCCTGTCCCCTTGACCATTTATTGTCAGGAATCGGACGCTCCGGGAGGGCGCCCTCCGCGGAAAATGCATCGGCCAGCCATTGTGCGCAGGCCCGCCATTCTCTCTCTTCATCCCGATACCGCGATCGTGTCGCCATTTGTCTTGTTTCTCCTGATTCACTCTCTCGGGCTCCAATCGCGACTGGTCTGCTCTTCGTCCTTCCCGCGGTGGATGCGCCCAACGCACACCCGATCAAACCCTCACGGCCCGGAGGCAGCGATCGCTCCGAATTACAGGTCGGAATTCACAGGAGACAAAGACCTCCCCGCCGGGTCGCCCGAGCGGGGACTGGGTCAGAAGATTGACTTGAACGAGGACCTCGCTCGCCGTTCTCGATCATTGACCGGCTTGATAGCAAATGATCAGTGGCACGGTAATGGGTGTGGGTTGACAGCATCGGTCCTTGAGATGTGGCGACCCCGCCGGTGTGTCTCTCTGGTGTGAAGGTCGCCATCGCCCGAGGGGCGGCCCAATCACACCCAACTGCCGTTTCGCGGGGTGCCACCCAGGAGTTACTCCTCCCGTTGTCTGCGTGAAGGTTACGATTGAGGCAGCGGAGCCTGCTCCATCCTCGCACCGGAATTGTCAAAAGCGACTGGATAGGCGTATATCTATTGTCCTTCCAGTACGAATGCTTTCTGGGAAGAACGGGCGAAATACTCTTTTCCCTGATGTCCCCGGATTGATTGAAAGTGCAGCCTGCGTACACTACACGGGGTGAATGACTGCACGGAGTCTTCTGGCCGTGGGCTGGCGCGAGCTTCTGAAACCGTTCCCGTCCTTCAGGCCAGTCCAGACGTCCCCGTGTTTTCTCAGCATTGCCTGATCACTGCCGTGGAATAATGCCACAGAGGGAGAGGCTTTGATGGACGATAGTGAGAAATCGCTTGTCGAATCCCATGCGACGCAGGTGTATGACCCGGCGGTGTCCATCACGGCGAATTCGTTCGACCAAATCAACGAGATTTGCCGGAGTTTTGCCAAGGCTTGGGAAGTGGGGGGGGCTGATCTCGTATCGTTTCATTCCCAGGTTTCTCCGGATTTGCAGCCGGCTCTGTTGCGCAACTTGTTGGAACTGGAGGTTCGGAAAAGGCGAAAGAATGGGGAGTCTCCCTCGGCACAGGAATACGTCGCTCGGCTCCCCGGGTCAGAGGGATTGATTCGGCGGGTCTTCCTCGACACCAGCGGCGTGTCTTTGGCTGCAGCCCACGAGCCGCAAATGATCGATCGTTCGGGAAATGCGCCCGCGGCCTCGCGTTTGGGAGAGTACCGGTTGGTTCGGGAGTTGGGGCGCGGCGGCATGGGAGGTGTTTTCGAAGCAGTGCATCTCGGTCAGGGCTTCCGGGTTGCACTCAAGACACTGCCGGCTGTCAGTGGAGATTCGCTCCATCGCTTCAAACGCGAGTTTCGGGTCCTCTCGGATGTGACGCACCCGAATCTGGTCGGTCTGCACACTCTCGAAAACGATGGAGGGCAATGGTTTATCACTCTGGATTTGTTGGAGGGGTGTGATTTTCTCGCTTATGTTCGTCCCGGAGGCAACCTGGATGAGACGCGCCTGCGGTCCGGACTGGGCCAGCTCGTCACGGGATTGATGGCGCTGCACAGCCGGGGCGTTGTCCATCGCGATCTCAAGCCGGGCAATGTCATGGTCAGCACGGAAGGGAGGGTGGTGATCCTCGACTTCGGCCTCATTGCTGAATGGGGCCAGGTGGGAGCCGTGACGACCAGGGGTTTGACCGGGACGCCAGCCTATATGGCCCCCGAACAGGCCGTCGAGGGGCAGATTGGTCCGCCCGCCGACTGGTATGCTGTGGGAGTGATGTTGTTTGAGGCCTTGACGGGAGACCGCCCCTTCAACGGTGACGTCTGGCGAATCCTCTCGAACAAGCAACAGCACGAAGCGCCGCCGCTGCCTGAGGATCCCTCCATCCCATCCGATCTGGCGGCTCTCTGCCGGCAACTGCTCTCACGCGATCCCGGTGAACGTCCTGATCCTCTGCACATTGCGGGGGTCGTCGCAGCATCGGCCGCAGCGACGACTGGAGTGACCGCCCAGGCCGGTCAGTTGATCGGCCGTGAATCGCAGTTTGCTGCATTGACCGATGCGCTGGCATTGTTTCGACGCACAAAAGCTCCACTCGTCCTCTTGATCAAGGGGCGCTCGGGTGAGGGAAAGACCAGCCTGGCCGAGCATTTTCTGGCCCCGCTCCGGCAGGATCGTTCGCTGGTGGTGATGTCGGGAAGATGCTACGACCGCGAATCGGTGCCGTACAAAGCGCTCGATACGCTGGTCGATGCCCTGACCTCGCACCTGCGTTCGCTTCCCGATGCGGAAGCCGCGCTTCTGCTCCCGGATGATATCAGCCTGCTGGCGGAAGTCTTTCCGGTATTGCGCCGATGTGATGTTGTTTCCCGGGCACCCGGTGGCCGGCTGGATGCTCTCGATCAGCAGCAAATCCGGCAAAGGGCCTTTGCCGCGCTGCGGTTGATCCTCGACCGAATCGGTGGGCGAACCCCCCTGGTCTGGTTTATTGACGATCTTCAATGGGGCGACGTCGACAGCGCGGGAGCATTGTTTGAAGTGCTGCGGCCGCCCGCGGCTCCCGCGGTGTTGTTTCTTGGAAGCTTCCGTTCCGATGAGGCCGATACCAGCCCGTTTTTGACCGAATGGAGTGCCCGCCAGCAGCAGAATCGTGTCGATTTCGGAGACCGGACCGTCGCTGTGGGGCCTCTGTCGCTGGAAGAGACGACTCAATTGATCGTGAATCTGCTGGAACGCGACGACGAGATTGTCCGGCGACGCGCGGTGCAGTTTCACGCCCAGACTGGCGGCAACCCCTTTCTGCTCACCGAGCTCGCCGGTTGCTTTGATCCCGACGCCGATGCATTCCACGTGACCGACATCCATGGAGTGCTGACCCAGAAACTGACGCAGTTGCCGCCCGAGGCCGGGCCCCTGCTCAATGCCGTCTCGGTGTCGGGACAGGCGGTGGAATTGGGCGAAGCCGCTGCGGCAGCCGGTCTGACCAAGTCACCCGAGTCGGCCCTGACGCGAATGCGGAGCATGCGACTGCTGCGTGTGGTCGGAGCGAAGGTCGACACCTACCACGACCGCATCCGCTATGCCGTGCTGGATCGGCTCGAAGAGAGCGTGCGGAAGTCGATCCACAGGTCGTTGGCAGAGGTGATCGAACGAACCGTCGGCGGGTTGACCGATGCGGAGCTGGACTCGCTCGTGGAGGGTCGATTGGGTGAAGAGCCCAGGAGTGCTCTGGCGCGAGTGTACGATCTGGCGTACCACTACGACGCGGCTGGAGAGCAGCGAAAGGCGCTCGCCTACGCGCTGGCCGCGGCCCGGCAAGCCCGCAGCCAGTCGGCACTCGATGTGGCCGTACAGCAGTTCGCCATCGCCCAACGCAACGCCGCAGTCGCGCCGCGGGCTGTCCAGTATCGCATCAGCCGGGGATTGAGCGAAGCGTTCATGCTTCTCGGTCGCTATGAAGACGCCCGCAAAGAGTTGGGATTGGCGTCTGGGCTGGTGCAGGGATCCTTTGAGGTCGCTGAATTGAGCGGTATCCAGGGCGAGCTGGCCTCAAAGCTCGGGCTGATCAGCGAAAGTATCGGACATTACAGGAATGGGCTGCGCATGATCGGGGTTCCTGTGCCCCAGACAGGTGTGGGTTTTTGCTGGGGGATCCTGAAAGAATCGGTCATCCAGGCAATCCACTGCTGGTTTCCGTCCCGATTGAATCGCGGTTCACCCGACGCGACATCCGGGTTGGCGACCCATTTGCTGGCCCGACTCGAATGGTCGCTGTATGCCCATGATGCCCTGTTTCTGGTCTGGGCCTCCCTGGTCGGCCTGAATGGTGCCGAACGATTGCCGCGTTCCCCGGCCCTGGCCATCAACTATGTGGTTCACGCCAACGATATGGCCGTAGTGGGCTGGCATCAGAGAGCGGCCAGGTATTACGAGATGGCTATCGACCTGAGCAATGAATTGAATGATCAGTGGGGATCTGCACTCGCAGTCAACCACTCCGCGTTGGGTGCCGCCGCCGCGGGAAGGTATGAAGAGACAATCGAGAGGGCCAAGCCGGGTCAAATCGCCTTTACGAAACTGGGCGATTTGTTCGAACTCCACGCATCGTATTCAGTCATGATTCTCGGGTTCCACGGTCTGGGAAGCATAGTCGACTGTTTCGAATACTCAAAAAAACTGTTTGATTCGTGTGTGCGCCACGAGGACCATTGGTTCGCAACCTGGGCGGTGTATGCAATGGCCCGCTGTACACAGGGACGTATTCCGGTCGATGAATTGATTGAATGCACGAAGACCCAACCGGGCAACAACCTCTCCGCGTCAACTGCCTCAATGGCGCTCGGATATTGGCATACACACCACGGGCGGAGTGGTGAGGCCTTGTCTGCGTTTGAGCACGCCTGGCAGATCTGCTGGCAGAGTCGTTATATCGTCACCATGAATACCAATGTGCTGTGCGAGCTGGCGACCGCCCTGCGGCGGCATGCAGAGGCTCTGGACGACAGGGATCCGCGGAATGCCGCCATGGTCTGGCGGCGTTTCACAAAGATCGCCAGATGGGCGAATCGCCTCTCGTGGTTGCTGCCGCCCGAACGGCCGCACGCACTTCGGGAGCTCAGTCTGGCGTATGCCCATGAAGGTCAGGTGAAAAAGGCCTGGAGGATTGCCGGGGAAAGTTGCCGGAAGGCCACGGCCCTGAAGGCCAGATATGAGTACGCCAAGTCGCTCCTGGTTCTGGGGAAACTGGCGAAGCAACTCGGCCGTCCCGAAGCCGACGGGCAGATTCAGGAGGCGACGGTTTCGATTCGTCAGATTGAAGACGCGGTCGGTGAAAAGATCATGAAATGATGACTGCCGAACTCCAGGGCGAACCGTTGCCTGCAACTCACCCGGTGGCACTTGTTATTGGTTCATCCGAAAGGAGGGGACGACATGAGTTCGTGCATCATCGGAGAGCGGCTTCGACAGACTTCGCGGAAAGTCAGCTCGCATGGACGACACCATGACTTTTCAAAGGGCGTGGCAAAGCAGGTGCCGATTCCCCAGTGTGGAGAGTGTGGTGTGCAACAGGCCGAGACGAGGCAACGGCACAACAGCCGGTTTCAGATCGTCTCACTCGGGGATCCGCGCTGAACTGAGAATCCTGGAGATGCGTCACCCCAACTGAGTCGAGGTTGCCACTGTTTCCGGGAGATCATCGTCCGGCGAAGACGGAACACATCGTCGGCTCCAGGCGTCTCCAGGCCCTCTCTCGCCGACCTGCAGGCGATGGCCGTCGTCGTGGTTTCCGTTGACACGTTCGACATCGGTCACGGCCGATGGCTTGATGCGGGTATCGAATTGAGCTGCGAAGCGGCCCGAAGTCCCTTTTGAAGACCATGCTGGCGCACAGCAGCACAACATGGACTTGACCACGGAGTCGTTCTTCCGGGCAACAACTGGAACTGTCCCGATGGTTCACGGCGGCCGCTCCAGACGCCACTTTGACCAGCCGGTAAGATACTGTCGTGTGGTGAACCGAACTCAGCCCCCGCCCCAGCCGGTCCCGTCGTCCGTCCCCCGCCAATCGCCCACTGGGATTCCCGCTCATGTCCGAACGCCCAGCGGCCACCAAACTCTGCCCCCTGTGCGGCGAAGAGATCAAGGCGATCGCCCGCAAGTGCCGGTTCTGTGGGGAGTACTTCGATGAAGACGGAGGGGTTGGGCACTCCCCCAAGTCGGGCATCTGGCGGGACGGCAATCAATTGGTGATGACCCGGGATGCGGAGCTGCCGTACGTCTGCATCAAGACCAACCGTCCGGCCGACGTGTGGCTGCCCCGGACAGTGTCTTGGTATCCCAAATGGACTCTCGTGCTGCTGCCGTTGGGTCTGCTGGTGTTCGTCATCGTGGCCGGCCTGCTGCGCAAGCAGGCCCCGATTCGGGTCGGCCTCTGCGAGTCGCGCCGGGTGGCCCGCATTTGGACGATCGGATTGGCCTGGGGGGGCATCATGCTGGGACTGGGGCTGCTGATGGTGGGGATCACCTCGGAGAAGCAGCAGCCCGCGAGCCTGGCGGCGTCGTTGATCCCACTGGGGTGCCTCCTGTTTTTCGCCTCGGCCATCCTGGGGGCCACGCTGCCGCGCATTGTCTCGGCAGTCTACATCAACGAAGACTTCATCTGGCTCAAAGGAGTTCACCCCGACTACCTCGCACGGTTCCCGGAGTTTCCCGGGGTGAAAGACTGAGAGGTGCGGTGAGTGCCGGGTGTGCTTCTCAAATCACTGGTGGGTGGGCACGAACCAAGCCTGCAGGGCTTGTCTCCCATAGCCTGGGGTAGGCACGGCACGTGCCTACCCCAAGTTGACGTTGTCTACTAACGACTCAACTCGGAAGGAGTTGGCTCCACGGCGGCGTCCATTGTGGGTGATTTCGCATCAGGACCTCTCAATCAGACAGGGATGATGGGGGGGGTGAACATCATCACCGACTATCACGAATCGGCCGTTCTGGGCCGGGCCTCGCCGATGATCGCGTCCTGGTGTCCAATGCGACTACGCCAGATGAGTGAGCCACGTCCAGCCCCTCGTAGACAACACCTTCAGTGTTGGGCCGCTGTTGGGGGACGTTGACCTGGGGTAGCCGGCGCTGCGCTCTGGCAACCCCAGGCGATCGTAGAAATCCCCGGCAGGGATTGTGCGACCCGGGGTCAATCCTGTTGGGGGACGCCGATATCGCGTCCTGGCGAAGGTAGAAATCCCCAGCAGGGATCGTACGCAGGAGTTCGTTCTCGATTGGGAACGCCGATGTTTCCTGCGGGCCGTTTCCCCGGGGGCTCTCGGGCGACGATCGGGTGCGGGGCGTCGCCATGTTGCCGGAATCCATCGGAGGCGGACCGGTCCGGTCCGGGCGGTCCGGGTGGGGCCGGCAGGGGCGGGTTGCCCTGCGGCGGGGGTTGCCAACGCTTCGCGCCGGCGCCCCCAAATTGGCGTCGCGCACCGGCCCCGGACCCGCCAAATCGCTCCGTCCCCAAAAAAAACAGCCGATTCATCCCTCGTTTCGACGCATTCATCACTTTGTGGGTCGAAGTGGGTTGCAGAGCCGACTGGTCTCGGGCAAGGTCGCTCTGGTCCGGCCAGCTGTCGCTCTGGCAGGAAATGCAGACTGCGGAGTTTCTCCGCAGAAATGCGCTCCGTTTAGGCCGTCGCGGGACTTTCACCGCAACCCTTCCACCGGCTGACTTGCACCAGTGTCTGGACCACGTTCTGCGCCGCTGCCGGTGGAGACTTCGCCGTCTCAATCGTCGCCCGCTCCCGAGCCTGCGCGCGTCGAGTTGCAAAACCGGAGACCTGAGGCATGCGACTGACAAACGGGTTGAGTCTGGGGAAGCGGAACAGGGTGCGGGGGGCGGCCGGTCATCGACGCCGTCGGGTCGCGCGAAACCGGAGTTGTGGTCGTCTGGCCAGTGCCGCTGAAAACCAGCCGTCGCGCGTGTTGCTCGCGGTTCGTAAGCCGTTTGTCCCGGCATTTTGCCGCGTGGAACAGGCACTTGTGGTGTCGCATTCCCTTGCGGAGCCCCGGCGGATGAATCGGGGCGAGCGGGTTGAAGAATCCTTGGGTGCGGGGGGGTTCGCCGGTGTGTCCGGCCGGGTGTGTCCGCCCCACTCTCCCGGTCGAAAACAAGTCCCCATCACCACCTCTGGAGCAGTCCGTTCATGATCCGGTTCCACTTCCGTCGATTTGTCGCGCGTCTGTGGTCTGGCTCAAGGACCGCGAAACGCCGCCCTGGCGCGCCGCGCCGCACGGTCGTCCAGCCCCTCGAAAGCCGGGTGTTGCTCTCCGCGGCCCTGGTGAACGATATCAATCTGGTGGGTCTTCCCAGCAATCCCAGTGGACTCACCGAAGTGAATGGGACGCTGTATTTCACGGCCGACGACGGCACCACCGGCTCTGAACTGTGGAAGAGCGACGGGACCGCGGCCGGAACCGTGCGCGTCCGCGACATTCGCAGTGGTCTCAGCACCAGCAGTCCCACGAGTCTCACCAACGTGAACGGGACGCTGTATTTCCAGGCCGACGACGGCCTCACCGGCTATGAACTGTGGAAGAGCGACGGGACCTCGGCCGGAACCGTGCGCGTCAAGGACATTCGCGGCGGCGGCAACAGCTCGCCCGCGAATCTCACCAACGTGAACGGGACGCTGTTTTTCACGGCCAACGACGGCACCACCGGCTATGAACTGTGGAAGAGCGACGGGACCTCGGACGGAACCGTGCGCGTCCTGGACATTCGCAGTGGCAGCTACGGCAGCTCTCCCCAGTCTCTCATCAACGTGAACGGGACGCTGTATTTCCAGGCCACCGACGGCACCACCGGCTCTGAACTGTGGAAAAGCGACGGGACCTCGGCCGGAACCGTGCGCGTTCTGGACATTCGCAGTGGCAGCTACGGCAGCTCTCCCCAGTCTCTCATCAACGTGAACGGGACGCTGTATTTCCGGGCCGACGACGGCACCACCGGCTCTGAACTGTGGAAAAGCGATGGGACCTCGGCCGGAACCGTGCGCGTTCTGGACATTCGCAGTGGCAGCTACGACAGCGCTCCCCAGTATCTCACCAACGTGAACGGGACGCTGTATTTCCGGGCCGACGACGGCACCACCGGCTCGGAACTGTGGAAGAGCGATGGGACCTCGGACGGTACCGTGCGCGTCCGCGACATTCGCAGTGGTCTCAGCCACAGCACTCCCCAGTCTCTCACCAACGTGAACGGGACGCTGTATTTCCGGGCCAACGACGGCCTCACCGGCTATGAACTGTGGCAGAGCGACGGGACCTCGACCGGCACCGTGCTCGTCCGGGACATTCGCAGTGGCACCAACTCCAGCAGTCTCTGGTATCTCACCAACGTGAACGGGACGCTGTTTTTCCGGGCCGACGACGGCACCACCGGCTTTGAACTGTGGAAGAGCGACGGGACCACGGCCGGCACCGTGCTCGTCCGGGACATTTGGAGTGGCGGCAGCACCAGCAGCAGCAATCCCACGAATCTCACCAACGTGAACGGGACGCTGTATTTCCAGGCCAACAACGGCTTCACAGGCGTGGAACTGTGGAAAAGCGACGGGACCTCGGCCGGTACCGTGCTCGTCCGGGACATTCGCAGTGGCGGCAGCACCAGCAGCAGCAATCCCCAGTTTCTCGCGAACGTGAACGGGACGCTATATTATCGGGCCAACGACGGCAGCACCGGCTATGAACTGTGGAAGAGCGACGGGACCTCGACCGGAACCGTGCTTGTCCGGGACATTTGGAGTGGCGGCAGCAGCAGTCCCGCGAATCTCACCAATGTCAACGGGACGCTGTATTTCACAGCCAACGACGGCACCACCGGCATTGAACTGTGGAAGAGCGACGGGACCTCGGCCGGAACCGTGCGCGTCCGCGACATTCGCAGTGGTCTCAGCACCAGCAGTCCCGCGAATCTCACCAACGTCAACGGGACGCTGTATTTCACAGCCAACGACGGCACCACCGGCATTGAACTGTGGCAGAGCGACGGGACCTCGGCCGGAACCGTGCGCGTGCGGGACATTCGCAGTGGCGGCAGCAACAGCTCTCCCCAGAATCTCACCAACGTGAACGGGACGCTGTATTTCCGGGCCAACGACGGCCTCACCGGCTATGAACTGTGGAAGAGCGACGGGCCCTCGGCCGGTGCCGTGCGCGTCCGGGACATTCGCAGTGGCGGCAGCGCCAGCAGCAGCACTCCCCGGTATCTCACCAACGTGAACGGGACGCTGTATTTCACAGCCAACGACGGCACCACCGGCATTGAACTGTGGAAGAGCGACGGGACCTCGGCCG
>Ga0315899_10000147_pt1 | contig 86880 bp, 72 predicted proteins | sample LakEriMetagenome_2_FD_203518 | JGI IMG/M metagenome (GOLD analysis project Ga0315899, IMG submission 203518) | Freshwater fungal communities from buoy surface, Lake Erie, Ohio, United States - Buoy 4 MA112 | ecosystem: Environmental > Aquatic > Freshwater > Lake | place: USA: Lake Erie, Ohio... | reverse complement strand
CGCCGAAGTTTCGTGCCGCGTGAGCCTTCTTCATGCCGTGGGTCAGCACCGCCTCGATCACGCGGCGGCGAAGGTCTTCCTGGGCTTCGGACGAGAGCGAGCGAGCGTCTTTTTGTGCCATGCACCGCTCATAGCGGGGTAAAGCCCGTAAGTCAACTATATAATGCCCGGAGTAGTAATTGCTCTCATGGGGATGCTCCTTTGGGGGAACTGGAGTCAGACGGCTTTTGGCGAAGACAGGCTGAGTCGGTGGGCAGTGTCGTTCGTCGGCGTAAGGCAGGACTGGCATTCGCCCGCCCCCCATCGCCTCGCTCCTCGACCCATTCCCCGCCTCGGGCGATTCTCGTGAACAACTCGTCGCGGCGACGGATCGCCTCTTCGACTGACCGGGTCCTCAGGGACCGCCGGATACGCCGCTTGCGGAAACCGAAGTGGAGGGTGTAGTGCACCCAGAACGTGCCGTTGTTATTCCAGAGATGGTGCCGGTCGCCGGGCTTTCCGGCTCGGGATGACAGCTGGCCTTGGTGCATCGGGTGGCTCCTTCGGGCGTCGTGATTCGCCGGGAACCGCTCCCGGCGCACATCCTCGGAAACCGTTGCCGGTCGCCGAAACCACCTGTTCGTGCAGGTTGGACCGGACTCCCACGTGGGGTGTCCGAATCGAGACGGATGCTGGAGGAAGTATACGCCGTAAACCGGAAAAGGTTCGGCCACCCCCAAACAACTTTGTGTCATAGCCGGCCTAGCGCCCCCCTCGTCCGCGGGTCCAGCGGCAATGTCAGGGGGGATGGCCGACTTTCTTGGTAGTCACTACATCATGCTCGGGGTAGGACATCGGACGTCGATGCATCCGCGAGGGGTTGGCCATGTCCCGAGAGGCGGCGTTGCTGGCAAGTGAAGGAGGGCACCGATCCGCCATCAGGCGGATTGGTCTGCCGAAAATGCGGCCAGCATCGAGTGAACGAAGGCCTGGAAGGCCCGGAGGGCCGAAGTGAACGACCGACGAGCGGGGCATGGGCAACCCCGAATCGCCGGAGCCATTCTGTCACCTATTGGATGCACCCGGCAGTGTGCTTGAACACACCTCACCACGCACTGGTCTTGTCATGCGATGAGAAGAGCCAGATTCAGGCTCTGGATCGCACGCAAAAAAACCTGCGATCTATCCAGGGCGATTGAAGACGCTGACGGGACCTGACACACGACCGAATTCGGAACGGCGGGTTCAAGAGCGTTGCTCAGTTGGTCGATGCGATCCGGCGCCATGTCGACCACCACAATGCCAATCCAACATCCTTCGTGTGGACGAAGAGGGGGGAAGACGTCCTTGAAAAAATCGCTCGAGCGAGAAAGGCCCTCGATAAGGCCCCATCTGAGTGAGACGCTACACTAGCGGCGGCCGGACTTGAACCGGCGACACCCGGCTTATGAAGCCGGTGCTCTAACCAACTGAGCTACGCCGCCCTAACCGCCGAAATATAGCCTGCCAGGAGATCGCCGTCAGCAGCCCGCCCGCAGCCCCGGTCTTCGCATGGGTCCGTGCGGCCTCCGCGTCTGTCTTGCACCCACGCGTCACCCGCCCCGGCTCGCCGCCAGGAGAATCACAGCCCGCTTCCCGTCGGTGTGGTACGGATCACCCGTGAGGTTGCGACGCGGGTCGGTCCGCGGACAGGCCCCGACACCCTCCACGTAACCTGCCAGCCGCACTCGGCCGACCGCAAGCAGATCCTCCAATACGTAGTCCCGTGACTCATCCACGTCGGGATCGATGCGGTGCGTCGTCAGGTTCCAGGCCCGCGTCGTGAACCGCACGCCGATATCCCGGCTCACCTGCCCCACCCATACCGGCACACCCTCGAACGACAGCGGAGCCAGCCAGAGCCGCAGGTGCAGCCGCTCGTTGATCGACTTCCTCGTCCGCTGCAGTGCGACGTCCTGGTCGCGCTTGAAGAGATAGAGCGGGCTGACCGGCGAGTAGCGGTAGTCGGTGCCGAGGAGGAACGCCTTCACCGTCTTCCAGCACGTGGCCAGCGTGATCGTCTCGCTCTCGTCCCAGCGGGCCGCGAAGCAGCCGAGCAGCGTCTCGAAATCACCGACTACCACGAGGTTCACTGGATCGCCGTGCCGCGATCCCGCGGCGTTCGTGGTTGCCGGCGGAAGTCCCGCCAGCCGCGATATGAACTCGGGCGGCGTACAGGGGACCACCGTGGCTGCCGGACAGATGCTGGCGAAGTTTCGGCCATGATAATCGGCTGCGATGCCCGGCACCGGCACTGTGAACACGAATTCGGTGTCGGCCACGTCCCCTTCTGCCCCCGCCGCGATCGCCCGGCCAAGGTCGGCCACCGTCGCCAGCCTGACGTGCACCGATTTCGTGCCCAAGTCGAGCCCCGTGAACACGAACCCCTCGGCCGTTTCTTCCGGGCCGATCGGCCCGAGCCGAAACCCACGGTCGCGGAAGAACACGTCCATGCGTCCATTGGCGAGGTAGGCGGTCACAAGCTTCAGCGGCACGAGCGCCAAAAGAGGCAAAAAAAGCCAGCCCACCACCCCGAACGCCGACAGCCGCCGGCCGATCGAGAAGTGATTGAGCGCCGCCGCCTCGAGCGGCGTGAAGTAATCGGCGTCGATACTCAGGGGCTGGAGCCGAACGCTCTCCGCCGCCCGGTTCGTGATCCGCAGGAACACCGGCTGGATGCCGCGCCGCGCCAGATCGACGCCGAACAGCCGCCGGCTCTCGTCGGCGGTCAGGACGGCGACAGTCACCTCCGCCCGCAAATCCTCGCGTCTCTGGGCCCGCTCCATGAAGGAGTCGGTCGTCGGCGTCGGAGAATAGGGGGTGATCAACAGCCGCCACAGGCGGGCGGGAATGAGGCGGAGCAGGCCGATCATGTCACGTTTCCCAGGGGCCGGGAACGACAGCGGCCCGGGCACCGGCCCGAGCCGCTCGTATTCCTCGATCGGGATCGGCTCCCGGGCGACTCACTCGACGAGCTTGCACGACGCCTTCACCACGGCGTCGATCTTCTCGTCGGACAGGGCGCCCTTGGCGAACGCATGGTTCGCCTTGACCGTCCCCCCCTTGTAGCAGACGACCGTGAGGTCGGCGTCTGGAGCGATCTTGAAGTCCTCGGGGCCGTTCTTCGCCTCCTCCGGCACCACGAACGCGATCCGTTTGATGCCGTGCTTCGTGGCGAACTCTGCCGCGGCCTTCTTCAGCGACGCCTCATCGTCGCCGATCATGTTGACGAAGCCCGAGAGCTTGTCGTCCTTGTGCTCCTCCAGTTCCTCGTCCAGCTTCTTGAGCAGCTTGGCGAGCCGATCGTCGGCGGTCCTGGCAAAGAGCATGACCACCGGCCGGGCACCCATCTTGCAGCGGTAGCAGAGCGTCCGTCCCTCGGCGACGCCGTCGTCGGGATTGCCCGCAACCTTGGTCACTTCGAACGCCCCGACCGTGTCGCCAACCTGCGGGCCGCTCGTCACCTCCGCCAGCCCCACCCCCGCGAACGACAGCACGAGGGCCGCCACCGCACCATGCACCATTGAACGCATATCGTGCTCTCCGTTCCTGCTTTCGCGGCCGCGATCGAAGCAACTTGCCGAGAATCCCGGCCGCTTGTCTCCCCGAGACTACCGCAGGTACGATCCTTCCGGCAACGCGCTGGTCGCGGTGGGAACGGCTGTCCGCCCCGCACCGAGGTTTCGCGTCAGTTTGGCCGCGTCTCTCCAGGGAGATTCCATGACCACGCCCGCCTCGACCTGCCGCCCTGCGTTCCCGACCGTCCGCCAGACGCAGCTCTTCATTGACGGACAGTGGACCCCCGCGCGGAGCGGGAAGACGTTCGCCACGCTCAATCCGGCCACCGAGGACGTGATCGCCCAGGTGGCCGAAGGGGACGCGGCCGACGTCGATGCCGCGGTCCGCGCCGCCCGCAAGGCCTTCGACGAGGGGCCGTGGCCGCGGATGGACGCCCGCGAACGCGGCCGGCTCATGCTCCGGCTCGCCGACCTGATCGAGGCCGAGATCGACGAACTCGCCGCGCTCGAGTCGCTTGACAATGGCAAGCCAGTCCGCGATGCCCGCAACGGCGACATTCCTCTCGCCCTCGACTGCCTGCGGTACTACGCCGGATGGGCCGACAAGATCCACGGACAGACGATCCCCATCAATGGCAACTACTTCTGCTACACGCGGCGCGAGCCGGTCGGCGTAGCCGGCCAGGTGATCCCCTGGAATTTTCCGATTCTGATGGTGGCCTGGAAGTGGGGGCCGGCGCTCGCCGCCGGCTGCACCATCGTGATGAAGCCGGCTGAACAGACGCCGCTCACCTGCCTGCGGCTGGCCCGGCTCGCACAGAAGGCGGGCATTCCCGATGGCGTGATCAACGTCGTGCCCGGATTCGGTCCGACCGCGGGCGCTGCGCTCGTCAGGCACCCGGGCATCGACAAGGTCGCCTTCACCGGATCCGGCGAGACCGCGCAGATCATCATGCGTCAGGCGGCCGACCAGTTGAAGCGGCTGACCTTCGAGCTCGGCGGCAAGAGCCCGAACATCGTCTTCGCCGACGCCGATCTCGACGCCGCCGCGGCCGGTGCCCACATCGGCATCCACCTCAATCAGGGGCAGTGCTGCTGCGCCGGGTCGCGGCTGTTCGTTGAGGACAGCATCCATGGCGCGTTCGTCGAGCGGGTAGTGGAGATGAGCCGGCGGCGGAAAGTCGGCGACCCGTTCGACCCCGCCACCGAACAGGGACCGCAGGTCGACAAGGCCCAGTTCGACAAGATCATGGGCTACATCGAGTCGGGCAAACGCGCAGGAGCGACCTGCGCCACCGGCGGCCGCCGGGTGGGCAACCGTGGCTTCTTCATCGAGCCGACGGTGTTCACGAACGTGTCCGACGAGATGGCGATCGCGCGCGAAGAAATTTTCGGCCCCGTGCTTTCGGTGCTCAAGTTCTCCGACATGGAGGAGTTGATCCGGCGTGCGAACGCCACGCCGTTCGGCCTCGCCGCCGCCGTCTGGACCCGCGACGTGGGCCGGGCCCACGCGGTTGCCAAGCGGCTCCGTGCCGGCACGGTGTGGGTCAACTGCTACGACGTCTTCGACGCCGCGGCCCCCTTCGGCGGCTTCAAGCAGTCGGGCTTCGGCCGTGAACTCGGCGAACGCGGCCTCGACCCCTACCTGGAAACGAAGACCGTGACCGTGAGCCTCGCCTGACACGACCGGGAGCAGACCGCATGGGACGATTTTTTGGCAGGGTTACGACGGGTGGCGGCTGGCGAGCGGTGCTCTACACCTTCAAAAAGTCGCGGCAGGCCGGCGGCCTGTGGAAGTTCTGGAAGGCGATGCGGTCGCGAAACGCCTGCAAGACCTGCGCCCTCGGCATGGGGGGGCAGGCCGGCGGAATGGTGAACGAGGCGGGCCACTTCCCGGAGGTCTGCAAGAAGTCGTTCCAGGCGATGGTCGCCGACATGCAGGGGGGCGTGAAACCGGAGTTCTTCGCCACCTACTCGATCCCGCAGCTGCGGGCCTTCACGCCCTACCAGATGGAACATGCCGGCCGGCTCGTCCAGCCGGTGCTCCTCGAAAAAGGATCGCAGCACTACCGGCCGATCGACTGGGACGAGGCGTTGGAGCGGATCACCGCGAAACTGAAGCGGACGCCGCCCGACGAGTCGTTCTTCTACTTCAGCGGCCGCTCCAGCAACGAGGCGGGCTTTCTGCTCCAGCTCTTCGCCCGGCTCTACGGGACGAACCACGTCAACAACTGCTCATACTACTGCCATCAGGCCAGCGGCGTCGGCCTCGCGAGCGTCATCGGCACCGGCGCGGGCACCGTCAAGCTCGACGACATGGAGAACGCCGACTGCGTGCTCCTGATCGGCGGCAACCCGGCGAGCAATCATCCGCGGATGATGCGCACGCTGATGATGGTCCGCCGCAAAGGGGGCAAGGTGATCGTCGTCAACCCGATCGTCGAGACCGGCCTCGTCAACTTCTCCGTGCCCAGCGACGCCTGGGCCCTGCTCTTCGGGGCCGAGATCGCCAGCACCTACGTCCAGCCGCACGTCGGTGGCGACCTGGCCCTCGTCTACGGGATCATGAAGCGGCTCCGCGAGATCCATGCCGCCCGCCCCATCAACGCGGCCGGCGAGCCGGTGATCGACGAGGAGTTTTTGCGCGAGAACTGCACCGGCTGGCCCGAGCTCGCCGCCCGGCTCGACGCCCTCTCGTGGGAGGAGATCGCGGCCGCGTCGGGAGTGTCGCGTCGAGAGATCGAGGCGATCGCCGGACAGTACGCCGAGTCACGCCGGGCGATCTTCGCCTGGACGATGGGCGTGACCCACCACCTGCATGGCGCCGCCACCGTGCAGGCGATCGCGGCACTGGCCCTGATGCGCCGCATGGTGGGCCGGCCCGGGGCCGGCCTGCAGCCGATTCGCGGCCATTCCAACATCCAGGGGATGGGCACGGTCGGCGTCACGCCGACGCTCAAGCAGGCCCTCTTCGACAGGCTCCAGAGCCACTATGGCGTCAGCCTGCCGACGATGAAGGGCTACGACACGCTCGAATGCCTCGATGCGGCCGACGCGGGTCGGATGCGGCTGGCCGTCTGTCTCGGCGGCAACCTCTACGGTGCCAGCCCCGACGCCGCCTTCGCCGCCAGGGCGCTCGGCAAGCTGGACATGCTCGTGTCGCTCAACACGTCGCTCAACACCGGGCACGCCTGGGGCACTGCCGCCGAGGAGACGATCATCCTTCCCGTCCTTGCCCGCGACGAGGAGCCCGAGCCCTCCACGCAGGAGAGCATGTTCAGTTACATCCGCCTCTCCGACGGTGGCCCGGCCCGGCACCTCGGCCCGCGGGCCGAGGTGGCGATCATCGCCGACCTCGCCACCCGTGTCCTCGGCCTTGGCGGGCCGGTCGACTGGCGGCAGATGGCCCACACGAGTTGGATCCGCGGGGAGATCGCCCGCATCGTGCCCGGCCTCGAGCAGATCGCCGACATCGACCGCACGAAGCGCGAGTTCTCGATTCCCGGCCGGGCCATCGACACGCCCGCCTTTCCGACGCCCGACGGCCGCGCGCATCTGGCGGTCCACGATCTCCCTCCCGCTCCCGACGGCCTGCAGCTGATGACGATCCGCAGCGAGGGGCAGTTCAACACCGTGGTCTACGAGGAGGAGGACCTGTACCGCAACCAGACGCGGCGCGACATCGTCCTCATCCATCCCGACGACATCGCCCGCTTCGGCCTCGTCGCCGGCGGCCGCTGCCGGGTCCGCAGTGCGGCCGGGGAGATGCGCGGCCAGATCGTCTCCGCCTTCGACCAGATCCGGACCGGCTGCGTCGCCATGTATTACCCCGAGAGCAACGTCCTCGTGCCCAAGGCGGCCGACCCGCTCTCGCGGACGCCCGCCTACAAGAGCATCGCCATCGCGATCGCCCCCGACGACGCCGCCCTGCCGGTGCTCCGGCCGGCTCCCGAGATCCGCGCCGCCGGCACGCCCAGGGAGAAGATGAACCAGTGCGGCTGACGCTCGGAACGAACCACGGCCCTTGACCTGAATACTGAACTACAGTATAGTTTTTATGTAGCCTCGATCTCTGCCGCCGAGACGAGAGCAAATCGACGATGTCCCCGGCAGAGCCGGCGTGGGCCGTCGCATGCTGTTTCCGTTGCAGGGTGCGTGGACGGACGGCGCGTACCTGTCTTTCACCGAGTCGCTCGGACAGTTTGTCGAACTCGTCGACGGATCGATCGAGGTTCCCGCGATGTCGACCAAGACGCACCAGCAGATCGTCTACGCCCTGCTGGTCATGCTCCTCGCCCACCTGCGGGCCTCGCGTGCCGGCGATGCGGTTGCCGCGCCTTACCGGATGCGGCTTCGTGAGAGCCGCTGGGTACGCCGTGGCGGGCGACTATGGTCCAGCCGACGTGGCACAGTCAGTGATCTGCCCCGGTTTCTCCGTGCCGGTGGGGCCTTTGTTCGAGCCGGCCGTCGATCCCGCAGTTTGATCGGGAACTGCACGCCAGTCCCAGAGGGCATGCGGCCGGGGAATTTACTCGAACAGCGAACGCTGCTCGGCGGCCGCCGGCTTGCGGCGCGGCTTGGGCGCGGAGGCGGGGGAGCGTGTGACCGTGGGCGGCTCCGCCGGCACGTCGTCCAGTTCTGTCTCGGCCGAAAAATCCCCGGCGTCAGACGCCGCACAATCCGCGTCGCCGGCCGCGCTGACGGCGGCCCCCTCGAACCCGGCGAGCAGTTGACCGGCCCGCTCGATCACAGCGGCCGGCACGCCCGCCAGCTTCGCCACGTGCACGCCCCAGCTCTTGTCGGCCGCACCGGGCACCACCTGGTGGAGAAACACGAGTTCGTCGCGGTGCTGCCGCACGAGCACCTGCGCGTTGGCGACGCCCGGCAGCCGGGCGAGGTCGGCGAGCTGCAGGTAGTGCGTCGCGAACAGCGTCCGGCAGCCGGCGCGGCCGCGAAGATCCTCGATCACAGCCTGGGCGATCGCCAGCCCGTCGTAGGTGCTCGTGCCCCGGCCGACCTCGTCGAGGATCACGAGGCTCCGCTGCGTCGCCCGATTGAGGATTCGCGCCGTCTGTGACATCTCCACGAGGAACGTGCTCGCCCCCCGGGCGAGGTCGTCACCGGCGCCGATCCGGGCGAAGAGCCGGTCCACGATGCCGATCCGGGCGCGACGCGCCGGCACGAAGCTCCCCGCCTGCGCGAGCACCGCCGCGAGCGCCGCCTGGCGGATGAAGGTGCTCTTGCCCCCCATGTTCGGCCCCGTCACGAGAAGCAGCGCCGGCAGGTCCTCCGCTGCGGACGCCGGCCGCGCCGCCAGCGCGATGTCGTTGGCCACGAGCGTGCCGCTCGGGAGCAGCTCTTCGAGCACGGGATGCCGGCCCGCCTCGACGACGAGCACGCCGCCGTCATCGACCTCCGGCCGTACCCAGCCTCGGGAGCGGGCCACCGCGGCGAACGAGACGAGGACGTCGATCGTGGCCAGGATGTCTGCCGCCCGGTCGAGCCGCGTCCGGGCTGCCGCCACGAACGTTCGCAGCCCGTCGAGGAGCTCGATCTCCCGCCGCACTCCCTCCTCCTCGGCGCCGAGCACCTGCCGCTGGCGGTCGTCGAGTTCGGGCGTGGTGTATCGTTCCGCGTTCTTCACCGTCTGCTTGCGGACGAAGTCGGCGGGCACACGGTCGACATGCGACCGGCCCACCTCGAGGAAGAAGCCGAAGACCCGGTTGTAGCCGACCTTGAGCGAGGCGATCCCGGTCCGCTCGATCTGCTCCGCCTGGTAGCGGGTGATCCACGCCTTGCCGCCGCTGGCGAGCTCGACGAGCTCGTCGAGCCGGGCATCGCACCCCGGACGGATGAAGCCCCCTTCGCGGGCCAGCACCGGGCAGCCCTCGCGGAGCGTGGCCCGCGTCCGCGCCGCGATGTCCTGGCAGGGATCGACCGCGTCGCGGAGTTCGCCGAGCAGGCCGCCGCGGCCCGCGAGCAGCGCCACGACCTCGGGGAGGATCGCCGTGGCGTTCCCGATCCGTTCCAGGTCGCGCGGGCCGGCCCGGCCCGCGACGACGCGGCCGACGAGCCGCTCCAGGTCGCCGATGCCGGTGAGCGTGTCGGCCAGCCGCGTCGCCAGACCGCCATCGGCGACGAGCGCGGCCACGGCGTCGAGCCTGGCGTCGATCGCGGCCTTGTCCACCAGCGGAGCCGCGATCCACTCCGTGAGCCGCCGGCCACCCGGGGCCGTCTTCGTCCTGTCGAGCGTGCCGGCCAGCGATCCTTCGCGGCGACCGCTGGTCACCGACCGCACCAGCTCCAGGCTGCGGCGCGAGGCCTCGTCGATCTCCATGCGATCGCCGGGCCGCCACGGGGCGAGCGTATCGATCCGGGCCACCGCCGTCGGCTCGTTCTCTTCGAGGTAGGCGACGATCCCACCGGCGGCGTCGAGGGCCGCCTGGTCGGCGGGCAGTTCGAAGCCGAGCCCCTCCAGGCGGCGGCCGGCGAGCGCGCGGCCGAGGACGGCCGCGGTCGAGGACGGGTCGAACCACCAGTCTGGCCGGGCCGTGACCGCCGCCAATCGCCCCGCCGCCCGCACCATTTCTCCGACTGCATCCCGGTCGCGTTCCGCGCACACGACCTCGGCGGGCTCGAGCCTCGCGAGGTGGTCGGCGGCATCCTCACGCGGCACGACGGCGGCCTCGAACCGGCCCCCGGCCACGTCCACCCAGGCGATGCCGACGACGACACCGTCGACTCCGCGGGCGACCGCCCGCGGCCGGACCGCGACGAGCCAATTGCGCCGTGCCGGATCGAGAAGCGCCTCGTCGGCGGCGATGCCCGGCGTGACGATTCGCGTCACCTCGCGTCTGAGCAGCCCCTTCGTCGTCTTCGGGTCATCGATCTGCTCGCAGATGGCGACGTGGCGGCCGGCCGCCACCAGCCGGACGAGATGGGCATCGAGTTGCTGGTGGGGAAAGCCGGCCATCGGCGTGGCATCGGGCCCCTTGTCGCGACTGGTGAGCGTGAGATCGAGGAGCGTCGCCGCCTCGCGGGCATCGTCTCCGAAGAGCTCGTAGAAGTCCCCCATCCGGAAGAGCACGAGGCCGCCCGGGCAACGGGCCTTCGCCGCCTCGAACTGCTGCATCATCGGAGAGTTCTGTGATCCCATCGCCGAGCAGGGCGTTGCCGCACGGAACCGGTCGCGGTTGACCGGACGCGTCAGCCCGGCCAATCCTCCTCGACGACCGGATTGGTGAGCGTACCGATGCCGCCGATCTCGATCGCCACGGTGTCGCCCGGTTGCAGGTAGACCGGCGGCTTACGGGCGAAGCCGACGCCGTGCGGCGTCCCGGTGAGGATCACCGTCCCCGGGCGGAGGAGCATGCTTGCCGACAGAAACTCGATCAGAGTCGGCACGTCGAAGATCATGTCGTCGGTGTTCCAGTCCTGCATCACCTGCCCATTCAGCAACGTGCGGATCGGGAGCCGGTTGGGATCGGGGATCTCGTCAGGGGTCACCAGCGCTGGGCCCAGCGGGCAGAACGTGGCGAATGTCTTGCCGCGGCACCACTGCCCCCCGCCCCCGTCGCGCTGCCATTCGCGGGCGGAAACGTCGTTAGCGCAGGTGTAGCCCGCGACGTGCGCCAGCGCATCCGCCTGCGACACGTTGTGGCACGGCTTGCCGATGACCACGGCCAATTCACACTCGTAGTCCACGGTGTCGCTGCGCAGTTTCCGCGGCAGGACGATCGGATCCCCCGGGTTCTGCACGGCACCCGAGTTCTTCATGAACAGCACCGGATGCGGCGGAGGCGCGGCGTTGCTCTCGGCGGCGTGCTTGCGGTAGTTGAGACCGACGCAGAGGATGTCGCGCGGCTCGACGGGGGCAAGCCGCTTGCCGATCCGGACTTCGACGCCGCTATCGCGCAGCGTGCCGAACAGTTCGCCTTCGAGTCGCGTCATGCGACCATCGGCGTGCTCGCGGGCGAGGTGGATGCCGCCGTCAGCGGCATGGCGGACGATCTTCATGCTCGACACCGCTCCGAGGTTTCCGACAGCCGAACGTGACGCACGTTGCCCCGCAGGCAGGCGGCCAGTATAAGGATTCAGCGGAGCGGCCATACGGTCTGCCGGCCGCCAGCCGCGGCCGGTCGCGATCGGGTTCCGGTCCCGGGTTGGCCGCGGCCTTTGACCGCGGCGGTCGTGATCCGTACAACTCTGGTGTTGGTCGCGGCCGCCGATGAGAGGCCCCTGCGAGGGGGCGCTGTGAACCTGGTCAGGGCCTAACCGCAGCAGCCATAAGCAGTCCGCCCTTTGTGCGGTGGGCCTCTCATCGGCGGCCGGGCCAACGCGTCCGTCGCGTTCCCGCCAGAGGCTCCATGGCCACGCTCGATCCAATCGCCGCGCCGGCCGGCTACCAGGTCGTGGCCCGGCGATACAGGCCGCAACTGTTTGCCGACCTCGTCGGCCAGGAGCACGTGGCCCGCGGCCTCTCCGGCGCGATCACGTCGGGCCGGATCGGCCACGCCTACCTGTTCACCGGCGCCCGCGGGGTGGGAAAGACGAGCGCGGCGCGGATCTTCGCCAAGGCGCTGCAATGCGCGGCGGGCCCGGCCGCTGAGCCCTGCAATGCCTGCGACTCCTGCGCCGCGATCGCCGCCGGGCAGGACGTCGACGTCGTCGAGATCGATGCCGCAAGCAACCGCGGCATCGACGAGATCCGGCAACTGCGGCAGAACGTGGCGGTGCGGCCGGCTCGGGGCCGCTACAAGGTCTACATCATCGACGAAGTCCACATGCTGACGCGCGAGGCCTTCAACGCGCTGCTCAAGACGCTGGAAGAGCCGCCGGGCCACGTCAAGTTCGTGCTCTGCACCACGGAGCCGGACAAGCTCCCGATCACGATCCTCTCCCGCTGCCAGCGGTTCGACTTCGTCACGGTCGACGCGCCGGCAATCGCCCGGCGGCTGGCGCAGATCGTCGAGACGGAAGGGGCCGAAGTCTCGGCCGAGGCGCTGAACCTCATCGCCCGGCGGGCCGCCGGCAGCATGCGCGACAGCCAGTCGCTGCTCGAGCAACTGCTCGGCTCCGCGGCCGGACAGATCGGCGTGGACGACGTCCATGCCGTGATCGGCACGGGCCGCGAGGAACGGATCGGAAGCCTCGTGGCGGCGATCGCCAACCGCGAGCCTGCGGTCGCGATCGCCGCCCTCGACGCGGCCCTCGAGGGGGGCGCCGACCCGGGCGGCGTGCTCGAGCAGGTGCTGGCGTTGCTCCGCGACTGCCTGGTGGCGAGCGTCGGCTGCGGGCCGGAACGGTTTCTGCAAGGGGGCGGTGCCGGCCTGGACGCGACGGCGATCGGCACGACGCTCGGCACCGCCACGATCCTGGCGATGCTCCAGATCCTCGACCAGTCGCTGGCACGGATGCGGTCGAGTGGCCACGCCCACGTGCTCGCCGAGATGGCGGTCGTGCGGCTGGCGCGGCTCGAGGATCTGGAAAGCCTGGCGGAGGCGGTCGATCGAGTCGCCGCCGGCGCGACTGCGGCTGGCCCGGTGCAGCCGCGGGAACCGGCGACATCACCGGCAACGCGGCCCGTGGCGGCCCCCACTGTCCCCGCGGCATCGACTCACGCGGCTGCTCCCAGCCCGCCTCCGCGCGAAAAAAAAACGACCGACGACGTGACGCCGCCCGCGACACTCGCAACCGTTGAACAGACGACGCCGCGTACCGATGCCTGCGACGGCCGTATGGCCAGCGAGAAGCCGGCAGCGCGGCTTCCAGCCGACCCGCGGGCGGCCTGGCTCAGCGGGAGCGACGCGGTCGGCGGGCTGGCTGTCGATTTTGCGGCCGCGGCGCGGAGCGTCGTCTGGCGGGACGACGTGCTCGTCGTCAGTCTTCCGGCCGACGCCACGACTGCGGCAGCGTTCCTGCGCAGGCCCGAGGTGAGCCGTGGGCTGTCCGCCGCGCTGTCAACGCTGGCGGGGCGGCCGCTGGGCTTCTCGATCACCATCGATCCACCCGCAGCGGGTTCAGCCGCGTCGACCGGGCCGCCTCCGCGTCAGTCGTCGGCGGCCACGCAATCGGCCCGGCTCAAGGCGGCGGCCGATCATCCGCTGGTGGCCCGGGCGCGGACCGTGTTCGATGCGGCGATCCGCTCCGTCGAACCGCCGCGGCGTACGGAGGATGTCGTGGCCGGTGCGGCGCCGGGCCCTGTCGCCGCGCCGACGGGAACGCTGGCGGCAGACGAGGGCGAACCTGACGCGTCCCTGGCCGACGACGATGACGCCGGGAGGGTGCTCGATGGGTGAGGGCCGCGGGGCGATCGCGACGTTGATCGACCGGTTCGCCGACCTGCCGGGAATCGGCCGCAAGTCCGCCGAGCGGTTGGCCCACCACGTGCTCGGCATGAGCCGGGACGATGCCGTGGCCTTCGCCGACGCGATTCGCGCCGTCAAGGACAACCTCCGGCCGTGCCGGGAGTGCTTCAATCTCGCCGAGGCCGACCAGTGCGACATCTGCCGCGACCCGCGCCGAGACCGGACGCTGCTTTGCGTCGTCGAGCGGGTGCGTGACCTGCTGGCGATCGAGCAGGCGGGCAACTATCGCGGACTGTATCACGTGCTTCAGGGACGGATCACGCCCTTGGAGGGAGTCGGCCCGGAGGCGTTGACGATCGATAAACTCGTCGCCCGCGTGCGGGCCGGGGGCATTCACGAGGTGATCATGGGGACGACGCCGAACGTCGAGGGGGACGGCACGGCGTTGGTGGTGGCGGAACGGCTGACGGGGCTGCCGGTTCAACTGACACGGCTGGCCCGCGGCCTGACGGTGGGCGCGTCGCTGGAACAGGCCAACCGCGACATGCTCGCCGACGCGATCGCCGGGCGGCAGAAGTACTGACTTTCGCGGCTGCGAAGCCTGCTCTGGAGAGCGGCTGCGGAGACAGCGGCCAGCCCGGCGGCTTGTCACCTCAAAACCGCGATCGGCGCCGACAACACGTTCCGGCCGGTTTTTACTGCAAGAATCGTGCCGAGGCGCAGCGGATCGGCAAAACCGGTATCCTTACGGCCGGCGGGGGCGTTCAGACCCGCCCCCCACAGGGAGCAGGCGAGCCATGCGGATGTCGTTCGGCCAGGAAATGCGGATGGCGCAGAAGCAGGTGCTTGCGCCCCGCATGATCCAGTCGATGGAAATCCTCCAACTCCCGGTCATGGCCCTCGAGGAGCGGATCGAGCAGGAGATCCAGAACAACGAGACGCTCGAGGTCGAGGAGGCCGGACAGGAAGGGGGTGCCGAACCCGTTGCCACGATCGTCGACGCCCCGGAACCGCCCCCGGAGCGGGCCGCTGATGAGCGGCCGCTGATCGTGGACCAGGAGCATGCCAATCAGGCGGACTTCGAACGCTCCTACGACTGGTCGGCGGAGTACCCCGATTCTGACGACGACCGGAGCCGCCCATCGGCCTCCCAGATCGAGCAGGCCGGCGACCGCTACCTCGACGTCATGGCCAACATGGTGGATCGGCCGGAGACGCTTTCCAACCACCTTCACGATCAACTCTCCAACTACGACCTCACGCCCGCCGAGCGCGAGGCGGCCGACCGGATCATCTACAACCTCGACGCCAACGGCTACCTGCCGATGCAGCTCGAGGAACTCGTCGATCCGGAGGGACCTCCCGGGCAACTCCCGCTGCTCGAACGGGCGCTCGCCATCGTCCAGAGCATGGATCCGCCCGGAGTCGGCGGCCGCGACCTGCGCGAGTGCCTGCTGCTGCAGATCCGTCCGGACATGCCGCAGGGGCGGGAACTCCGCCGGCTCGTCGCCAACCACCTCGAGGACCTGGCGGCCAACCGGCTGCCGCTGATCGAGAAGAAGACCGGCTTCACGATCGAGCAGATCGAGTCGCTCCGGCGCCGTCTCCACGATCTGCAGCCCAAGCCGGGCGCGGCGTTCATCGCCCCGATCGTCCCGCCCGTGAAGCCCGACGTCTACGTCGATCAGATGCCGGACGGCAGCTGGAAGGTGCGGCTCGAGGACATCGACCTGCCCAACCTGCGGATCAGCCCGCTCTACCGGGAAATGCTCGCCTCCGCCGAGACTCCGGCGGCGACGAAGGACTACATCAAGCGGAAGATCAATGCCGCGCAGTGGCTGATCGAGGCGATCGAACAGCGTCGCGGCACGCTCCTGAAGACGGCCCAGGCGATCGTCGATCATCAGACGAGGTTCCTCATCGACGGCCCCGAGGCACTCGAGCCACTGAAGATGCAGCAGATCGCCGACCGGATCGGCATGCACGTCACGACGGTGAGCCGGGCCGTCGACGACAAGTGGCTGCAGACCCCGCGTGGCCTGCACCCGCTACGACGATTTTTCGTCGGCGGAACGACGAGCGCCGATGGCGAGGAGGTGGCCTGGGACACCGTCCGGCTGAAGCTCCAGGAGATCGTCCAGACGGAACCCAAGGATGCCCCATACAGCGACGACGACCTGGTGGAGCAACTCGCGAAGCGCGGCATCACCCTCGCCCGCCGCACCGTGACCAAGTACCGCAAAGCGATGAAGATCCCCAGTTCCCGCCAGCGCCGCGACTGGAAGATCGTCCGCCCCGCCCGCGAGGGCGAACCGGTTCCGGCGGCCACCCCCGCCGACCAGGTCGAGGGCGACGCTGCGGACGGGTCAATGCACGACGACGGCTCACCCTGAACGCCGCCGAGTTGTCGGTTTGCGCGGCCCACCGGTACCATGACGCAACTTCTGGAGTCCACCGCATGCGCTGCCCCTTCTGCCGGATCGACAACGACCGCGTAATCGATTCCCGCTCGGGCGACGACGGCGCATCGATTCGCCGCCGGCGCGAGTGCCTCGCCTGCCGCCGGCGGTTCACCACCTACGAGCGGCTCGAGCGTCAGACCCTGTCCGTGGTCAAGAAGGGAGGCGTTCGCGAGCCCTTCGATCGTGACAAGCTCAAGCGCGGGCTCGCCAAGGCCTGCTGGAAGCGGCCGGTGACCGAGGACGACATTGAGGTCGCCGTCTCCTCACTGGAGGCGGAACTGTACGGGTCATACGAGTCCGAGGTGCCCAGCCGCGTGATCGGCGAGCGACTGATGGAACTCCTTCGCGACCTCGACCAGGTTGCCTTCGTCCGCTTCGCCAGCGTGTACCGCGAGTTCAAGGACGTCCGCGACTTCGTCGAGGAACTCGAGCCCATCCTCGCGGAGACGAACCGCGTGCCGGAGTAGCCGGCCCGCCCGCGATCACGCGCGGCGAAAGTCGCCGCGGGTGCCTCCGGTCTTCTCCTCGAGCCGCACCCATTCGACCGCCATGGCGGGGTCGATTCCCTTGCACATGTCGTAGATGGCGAGCGCTCCTGCGGCCGCGGCGACGAGAGCCTCCATCTCCACCCCCGTCCGCCCGCTGGCCCGGACGACCGTCTCCACGACGACCGCCTCCGCTCCAATCACGATCGTTGCCTCGACCGCGTCGAGCGGAAGCGGGTGGCAGAGCGGAACGAAGTCACTCGTCCGCTTGGCGGCCATGATCGCGGCCAGCCGGGCGACCGCCACGGCGTCCCCCTTCTCCAGGCTGCCGGCGCGGATCCGGCGCAGCGTCTCCGCCGCCGCCCGCAGCCGTGCCGAGGCCCGGGCAGTCCGCAGCGTCACCGGCTTGCCGCCGACGTCGATCATCCGAATGTCATTCCGGGAATCGTCCATCCTCGACATCATACGCTCTCTGCCCCAAACGACACCGCGGGCCGGCGCGATATCGCGCCGGCCCGCGGGCATGGAGTCGATCAAGGTGCCGGCCGCGGCCGGAGCCGCGGTCGTCAGACCAGTTCCTTGCGGGCGCCGATCAGCGTCCGGAGTCGCTCGGCGAGCAGGGCGACGTCGAACGGCTTCTTGAAGCTCTCGTTGACGTGTGCCCGGTCGATCACGATCTGCGAGCCATCATCCGGCAGAAGTGCGATCACGATCGTGTCGGCATACTCCGGATTGCGTCGCAGGTTCTGGCAGATCTGCTGGGCGTCGATGCGGCCGATCGAGTAGTCCACCACGATCGCGTCGGGATGGAAACTCTCCGCCTGGATGCCGGCCTCGAAGCCGCTGGCGGCCACCTGGATGCGGAACGACCGCTCGACGGGGAGGTGCTTCTTCAGGTTCTCGATCAGGATCTGATCCTGGCCGACGAAAAGCACCTTCGCCATCGCCTCGTCCTCGAGGTCGCCCAGCGGCATACCGTGCTCCTTGAGGAATTTGATGAGATACTCCCGCGGGATGCGGCGGTCCTGGCTCCCGGGGATCCGGTAGCCCTTGAGGCGGCCGGAGTCGAACCACTTGCTCACCGTGCGGGGAGCAACTTTACAGATCTTGGCGACCTGGCCAGTCGTGAAAACCTTCATCGCGTGGACTCCATGAGGATCTTTCGTGTCCGGAAACGTTTCGGCCAGCCCGCACTCTGCCGAGCAGCGGAACACGGCCCCCCTCGACGCGGCTTCCGCACCATGGGCCCGGCCGCGTCGCCGCGTCCCACGGTGGACGGCCAGATGGCGGAGGCAGGGCGCGAGAATGCCGACCGACCCGAACGAACGGTTCGTGGACCGTCCGCGCCGGAGCGCAGTCGTCGTTCTGAGAACCCCCCCTCGGCCCCGACCCGCCGACGTTCCCGGGATCGCTCCCGGACACGTCCGCGGCATGGCCGCCCACGGTTAGATCGAAAAACCGCGTCGTGAGACTTGAGCCGTTCTTCGCGGCGGGAGCGGTCGGGACGGTTCGTCGGCCTGTGCCGACGGTGCCGGTGCCGGGCGGACAGCGGTTTTTCTTGGGGGAAAACCGGTTCAGGCTGCCCGGTTGGCCGGGCGGGCGGCCGTGGCGGGCGACGCCTCGAAGCGGACGGACATGCGCTTCGAAACCCCGGCCTCCTCCATGGTGACGCCGTACAGGGTGTCCGCAGCCGCCATCGTCTTTTTCGAATGCGTGACCACGATCACCTGGGTCGAGGAGAGAAAGTCGCGGAGCACGCCCGCGAACCGATCGACGTTGGCCTCGTCGAGGGCCGCATCCACCTCGTCGAGGACGCAGAACGGGCTCGGCCGTGAACGGAAGATCGCCAGCAGCAGGGCCACGCAGGTCATCGTCTTTTCGCCCCCCGACAGGAGCGAGATGCTGCGCGGCTCCTTGCCAGGCGGCCGGGCCACGATCTCGACGGCCGCCTCCAGCAGGTCGACGCCGGATTCGAGGACCAGATCAGCCTGACCGCCGCCGAACACCCGTTCGAAGAGCGTGCGGAAATGGCCGCGAACCGTCTCGATGGTCTCGGCCAGCAGTCGCCGGCTCTCGTCGTCGATCCGCGCGATCAACTCCTCGATCGCCGTCCGGGCACCGGTCACGTCGGCGAGCTGGGCCTCGAGGCTGGCGAGCCGGTTCGCCAGTTCCTCGGCCTCGGCGAGGGCCTCGAGGTTGACGGTCGTCATCGACGCCAGCTTACGCCGCAAATCCTCGATCTCCGCGTCGAGGGTCGCGCGATCGGCGGGGATCTCCGCGCCGGCCGCCTCCGAGCCGGGCGCGACGATCCCGTCGCGAGCCGCGGCGTCGATGTCGATCTCGTATTCGTCGCGAATCCGATCCACGATCCGGCCGCGACGGTGACCGACCTCTCCGGCCGCGAGTTCCAGTTCGTGCACCGTCTCGGCGAGCGTGGCCGAGAGCATGCGGGCTTCTTCCAGCGTCGCCGCGGCCCGCCGCCGGCCGCTGTCCATGTCCGTCCAGGCCGAGGTCATGTCGGACAAGAGCAGCGCGGCCCGCTCCGCCGCGGCCGCCGACTCGGCGTGTTGAGCCCCCGCGGCGAGCAGGATCAGGTCGTGTGCGGCAAGCCGGGCGGCGACTGCCTGCTCCCGGTCTTCCGCCGCGCGGTGCTCCTCGTCCCGCGCGGCCAGCGACCGCCGGCCCGCCTCGACCTCCTCGCGGCACCGGGCGAGTTTCTCCGCGAGCGTCGCCAACTCGACCCGCGACCTGTGCATCTCCTCGACTGCGGCACCCCGGCTGCGTTCGATGGCCTCGGCCGCCACCTGCGCATGCACAGCCTGTTCGTGCGCGGCATCGACGGCTGCCGCGGCCGCTTCCAGGATCCGGGCAGCCTCCTGACAGGCGGCTTGTGCCGCGACCGCCGCATCCGCCGCGGTGCGGGCCTCCCGGTCGGCGTCCTGCGTGGCCAGGGTGGCCACGCGCCGTTCGCGGGCGAGCCGATCGAGGTCCGTCCGAGCAGCTGCCATCTCCTCACCCACCCGCTGCCGCCGCGCGACCGCGTCGCGGGCCGCATCGCGGGCCGATTCCAAGTCGCGGTCGAGCGCCTCGATCCGCGACGCGATCCCGGCCACCGTCCGCTCCAGTTCCTCGTGCCGCTGATCGAGCGCCCGAAGTTCGCTGCGCCGGGCGACGAGGCCGAGGCCCGCATCCGGGCCGCCGATCGCGAACGTGCCGTCGGTGGACAGGCAGTGCCCGGCACGGGTCATGAACAGCGTGCCGACGGGTGCCTGGGACACGAGCGGCAGGGCATGCTCGATTCGCTCCACGACCCAGACGAAGCCGAGCAGCCGGTCGAGAGGCGGCTCGTCCGCCGCGGTCCGCGGCCGCGCCGCGGACACGAGCCGGTCGAGCCGGCCCACAACGCCCGGATGCGCGACCGGATCGAATGCCGGCAGTTCCGGCAGTTCGGCGGGGGCCACGAACGCGATCCGTCCGCCGGCCGCCAGCGTCTCGCGCCCCTCGTCGGTCGCGGACCAGGCCGCATGCCACGTGACGGCGGCAGCGGTCGCATCGACGAGCAGGCTCCGGCCGCGATCGCCGAGCGCCAGGTCGACGAGCGCAGCCCATTCGGCGTCGGCGACGATCGCGTCGGCGAGCACGCCGCGCAGCCCGGGAACGGCCGCGGACCGGTCCATGAGCAAGCGGCGGGCCGACGCCGACATGCCCTCGTGGCGGTCCACGATCTCGCGCAGCATCGACCGCCGCTCGCGACAGGCCTCCAGCCGGGCCTGCCAGTCGGTACGATCGCGCCACGCCGACTCGATGGCCGCGGCCGCGGCCCGCTCCTCGCGGGCAGCCAGTTCCACAGCGGCCGAAGTTTCGCTGAGTTGTCGCGCCAGCCGGTCGAGCCCCCCTTCGACCGCGGCACCGGCTTCCTCCAGCCGCGCCTCGTGCAGACGGGACTCGTCGGCCAGCCGCCGCAGCCCGTCGGCACGCCGTCGTGCTTCCTCCGCTGCGGCGCCGGCCCGCTGGTATTCCGCATCGCGTCGGGCCCGTTCGCTCCGCGCGCCCTCGGCGGCGGCCGCCGCCGTGGTCGCCGCCGCTCGGGCCGCGGCCACGTCCACGTGGGAACCCGCGGCTGCCAGTTCACCGGCCCTGACCCGTTCCGCGACCGCGGCGGCCGCCGCTGCCAGGGTCGCCTCGAGCGTCGCGGTGGCCGCAACTGCCGTGGCCGCAGCCCGGCGCGCCCGGTCTGCCGCCGCCACGTCGTCCTCGGCCCGGACCAATTCCGCCTCGATGTCCTGGCGCCGCGACCGCTGCACCGCGACGGTCGCCTCCACAGCCGCCGTTCGGCGGGCCTCGGCCGCGACCGTTGCCCGAGCATCCTCCAGCAAAGGTTCGATCTCGTCGGCTGCTGCCGCGAGCCGCACGGCCTCGTCGGCGGCGGCGGCGGCATCCGCCTCCACTTGAGCCGCCCGGGCCCGGCTCGCGGCCAGGCTCGCCTCGACTCGTTCCCGCTCGGCGGCAACGACGGCCAGGTCACGGGCGGCCGCGGTGAGCCGCAGCGTCTTCAGCCGGTCGGTCATCGTTCGCCAGCGTCGCGCCCGGGCGGCCTGGTGCCGCACGGTCTCCAGCCGGGCGGCAACCTCGCCGACGATGTCGGCGAGCCGCTGCCTGTTCTGCTCGGCCCGCTCCAGCCGCCGCAGGGCATCGGCCCGTCGCGTGCGAAAACGGGTGATTCCGGCCGCCTCCTCGAACACGGCCCGTCGGTCCTTGCCCGACGCCACGAGCAGTGCGTCCACCCGCCCCTGCTCGATGACGCTGTAGGCCTCCGTCGCCGCACCGGTTCCCGAGAACACCTCGCGGATGTCTCGCAGCCGCGTCACCTCGCCGTTGAGCAGGTACTCGCTCTCACCGCTCCGATAGACGCGGCGCATGATCCGCACCTCGGCGGCGTCGACGGGCAACTGACGGGCCGTGTTGTCGAAGATCAGCGACACCTCGGCGGCGTTGAGCGGCTTGCGTGAGACGGAGCCGGCAAAGATGACGTCGGTCATCTCCTTGCCCCGCAGGCTGCGGACGGACTGCTCGCCGAGCACCCACTTGATCGCATCGACGACGTTCGACTTGCCCGAGCCGTTGGGGCCGACCACCACGGTGATCCCGGCCGGAAACTCGAAGCTGGTGCGGTCGGCGAAACTCTTGAAGCCGCACAGTTCCAGGGCCTTGAGCCTGGTCATCGGTGCTCGTCCGGATGGTCGTCGGCCGCGTCACCGAGCCTGTCGTCGGCGACCGCGCGGTCCGCGGCGATCTCGCGGCTGCGGGCCGACGCCTCCTGATGGATGCTCTCCCGGCCATCGTACTCCGAGGGGATCGCGTCGAAGGCCAGCCGGCTGCGGATTCCGCGCCGGCTGCTGGCCTGCTGCAGGAACTGCACGACGTCGGGGTAGCTGCCACCGAGTTCGACGATGCCGCGGATGACCGGCTCGATCGCGGCCCGCATCTCGACCGACTGATCCGACTGGCCGGGCACGAACCGGCTCACCGTCGCCATCGTGCCCTCGACCACGACCACGATCGTCCCCCCCGCCTCGACCCGCAGTCCGTCGGCGAGCGGGTGCTCCGCGCCGAAGAGGACGATCTCGGGCCGCGTGCTCCGGGTGACATGCACCAGTGGGGGGCCCTTGACGTCGAGGACGTGGAGCGAAAAGGCGTCGCCACACCGATCCCCAGTCACGAGCGGCATGGTCCGGTCCATGCGCCACAAGGCACGGAACGCGCCGTAGCGGGTCTCGGCGCTGGCGCTGGAGAGGAGCGACTGCAGGGCGTCGATGCCGTTCGGGTCGTCGAGCACGGTGAGCGCCGCGAGCGCGGCCGGACGGGCGCTGCGCATCTCGGCTGCGGCGCTGGCGAGGTGCGACGCCGCCACCGATTCACCGAGGTAGGCGAGTGCCTCGGCGGCCGCGAACCGCGACTCCGCATCGTTCGAGTCAAGCGCGCCGCGCAGCGTCGGGATCGCCTCCTTGCCAATCGCCTCGAGCCGCAGCGCGGCTGCCGGAGCGGTGACGGGATCCGCCAGCTGCCGGCCGAGCAGTTCGAGCCGGGCATGGCGGCCGCCGGCGGGCTCGACGACGGCCACGCTGCGCACGACGCGGACGTAGCGGTCGAGGTTGTGGCGATACGTGGCCGGAATCTCCATCTCGATGAACTGGTCGTTCTTGGGCGTGGCCACCCCCTTCTTTGCGCCCCGCACGACGGCGTGAAATCGCCGATTGATGACCTCCCCGAGCCGCTGTGACAGCGCCACCGAGCGATGTTCGGGGGCGAGCAGGAGGCCGATCGGCCGATTCACGCACGACACGCCCCCCGCCGGAATCCGCGCCCGGATCCGGGCCACCGCATCGAGGGTGCCATTGGCGACCGGATCGACCAGCAGCGGCCCTTCGACGATGCCCTGCACCCGTCCCTCGCGTACCCGATTGCCGAGGACCGCGACGTCGGTGAGCCGCGTCTCCATCAGCCAGCCGCCGGCAAGGCTCGTGGTGTCGGTGTCCGCCGGCGTCTCCACGAAGACGTCGAACCGGTCCCCCTTGCGCACGCCCGGCGGCAGATAGGCGTGCACCCAGACGAGCGCCGTCTGCGGCGAAGCGAGCAGCGTGTTGGGATCGACGACGCCGCGTTCCTGCATGTCGGAGAGGAGCATCGCCCGCTGCGGCCCAGGGGGCGGATCGCTGCCGGTGCCGGGCAGGCCGGTGACGAGGGCGGCACGCTCGATCCGCTGCAGGCCGAGCCCGGACGCGATGGCGTAGTCACCGACGAGCTTGGTGTCGGCCTCCAGCCCGGCAAGCGCCTCGACCTCGGGGCTCTGGCTGCGGATGGCCGTGCCCGCACACCCCGCCGTGGCGACGAGCAACGGCAGGCTGATCACGAGCGAATGACGAAGCGGAGCGCCGTGCAGTGAGATCATAGGGTGCTGTCCGAGCGGGCCGGGCGAGCGGCCCATGCCGAGGCGACGAGGGCGAACCGGCCGCGGAAGGTAGGAGGCCCGTCGGGGGCGGTCAAGGTTTCTTTGCCGCGACTAACGCGGGGAAAAGCCGCCAGACCAGGCTTGGCCCGCCTCCGGCGTCCTGCTACCGTTCGGCCCCCGCGTGGGCCGCCGGCCCGCGCGTCCACACCCGGAGCCCTCCCGTCTGGAGCGTTGAACGTGACCCTGTTGCACCCGCAGAACGGCCTCGGCGTCCACGTGCGCTGGATGATTCGCCGCGACATGCAGGAAGTCGTGGCCATCGAACGCGAGGCGTTCGAGTTCCCCTGGTCCGAGGAGGACTTCACCCGCTGCCTGCGGCAGCGAAACTGCATCGGCATGGTGGGTGAAGTCGCCGACTCCGTCGTGGCCTTCATGGTCTACGAACTGCAGCGGACGCGACTGCACGTCATCAACTTTGCCGTGCTGCGGTCGCACCGCCGGCTGGGCATCGGCTCGCACCTGCTGCAGAAGCTGCTCGGCAAGCTCACGCCGGAGCACCGCAGCCGCGTCCTCCTCGAGGTTCGCGAGACGAATCTGCCCGCCCAGCTCTTCTTCCGTGCCCACGGTTTCCGAGCGGTGTCGGTGCTCAAGGACTTCTACCAGGACACCACCGAGGACGCGTACCTCATGGAGTACCTGCTGGACGCCGCCCCCGCCGCGCTGCCCCGTCGGCTGGCGGGCTGACCGAGCGGGTCAACGCCGCCACGACGACCGCGGCACGGCGGCGCAAGGCCGCCGTGGCATCACGGTCGGTGCCACGCGGTGCGAACACGCTGAGCAGCGGGCCGCCACGGGCGATTATCTGTCCCGGCCGCGGAATGTCGGCGAGCGCGGGCCAGCCGCCGTCCGCCTCCCGCCATGCGGCGGCGACGGACTCCAACCGGACCTGCAGGCCGGGGTCGATCGCCGTCGGTCGCGAGGCGAACAGCACGGCCTTCGTCCAGGTGCGCAGGCCGCCGGCCTGCCGCGCGACCGCCGTCACCGCGGGCGCCCCGCAGGCGGCAAGGTGCTCCGCCGCGATCGATCGGCCGGTGGACCGCTCGATGAGCTCCATCGACGCGGTCGGGCGGGGGTTGACCTCGACGACCCACACCCGCCCGTGCCGATCGACGACGACGTCCACGCCCACCGCGCCGGTCAGGCCGAGCCCGACGAGCATGCGTCCGACCGCGTCGAACTGCCTGCGCACCGGGGCAGGCAGCCTTCCGATGGCGACGCCGATCCCGCCGCACCAGGTGAGCCCGCCGGCACCGCACCACGGGCGACCGAGCAGCTGCCGGCTGGCACCGAGCAGCTCCGCGCCGCGTGGCCCGACCACGTGACAGGTGGACCAGGCCGCGCCCGGCACGAACCGCTGCCAGATGGAGCGGCCCGTGCGCGGTCGCCGCGCCGTCAACGCCGTCCAGCGGTCGATCCCACGGCCGCCGGCACCGGCCGTCGGCTTGACGAGAAACGAGCCATCCCGCGGCAGGCCGGCCGCGTCGGCTCGTGTCTCGGGAAACGCGAGCCCGGCCGCACGGGCGGCACGCTCCAGGTTCATGACATCGCGAACGGCCCGCACGGCCGCGACGCTCGCGCCAAGCAACGGCCGCTCCGCGGCCAGCGCCGCGATCACGTCCGGGTGATTCTCGAGTGCTCCGGTGTAGCACACCGGCCCCGGCGGAAACCGCCTGCATGCCGCGACAAGGCTGCCGGGATACGTCGCCCCCCCGGCCCGCGCGATCACCACGGAGTCGGCGACCGCGGCGAGATCGAGGTCAGCGAACAGGTCGGCTGCATGCACCCGCCAGCCGGCGCGGCATGCCGACTGCGCGAAAGCGCGCACCGACGCACCGACCACGACGAGGTCTCGTTGCCGCGCGGCTGCGCGGTGCACGGCAGCCGGTCGTGGTGACGACATGGCGGATATCTTCCTGGCACGGATCGACGGCCTGTGCACGGGAACGGCAGGCGACGGAGCCGGGCCGGCAGTGCGTTTCCAGTGAGGGAGAGGACGGCCGCGGCGATGCGTTTCCTTGTGCCCCAGGCCGATCATGGTATCCTTTCCGCCCTTCACCGGCCGTCGGCCCTTCGGCGCGCCGGAAAGATCCGCCCACCGGCCGTCCGGGGATCGGTCGGCGGAACATGTGCACCCGGGAACTGACCACGAGGAGTATCTGCCCATGTCGATGTTCATTGGCGAAGCGCTGGTTGGCGAAGGAAACGAAATTGCCCACATCGACCTGCTCATCGGCAGCAAGGACGGTCCGGTCGGCGTCGCCTTCGCCAACGCCCTGGCCCGACAGAGCGAGGGGCACTCGAACCTCCTCGCCGTGCTCACCCCCAACCTCGCCGTCAAGCCGGCGACCGTGATGATCACCAAGGTCACGATCAAGGGGGCGAAGCAGGCCGTGCAAATGTTCGGCCCCGCACAGGCCGCCGTCGCCAAGGCCGTCGCCGACAGCGTTGCCAGCGGCGTGATCCCCAAGGCGGAGGCCGAGAACCTCGTCATCGTCTGCGGCGTGTTTATCCACTGGCTGGCGGCGGACGACAAGAAGATCTACGACTACAACTACAAGGCCACGGTCGACGCGATCTCCAACGCGATGAAGGGCAAGCCGACCGCCGACGAGATGATCGCCGGCAAGGACAAGGCCGCCCATCCGTTCCGGGGCTTCTGACGCACGAGCGGCGGCGGCCGGAGACGGCCGCCGCCGCTGCTCCCCTTGCTTCGAAAGGTGGGCCGTGCCGAACCGCGTCCTTCTCCAGCTCGACTGTGATCCGCAGCCTTCGTCGTTCGACGCCATCGTCGCCGTCGATGCCGGCGTCGACGTTCTCCTGCGGCACGGGGGCGTGACCGCGGCCACGGTCGAGCCGCTGGTGCACGGGGCGATGTTCACTCGCGGCGGCACCGACCTGGCGAGCACGGCGATCTTCGTCGGCGGTTCCGACGTGGCCGCCGCGGAGGCGGTCGCCGACCGGGTGCGCCGGACGTTCTTCGGCCCGGTCCGTGTCGGCGTCCTCGTCGATCCCAACGGCGCCAACACCACGGCCAGCGCGGCGGTCGTCGCCGCATCGCGACACATGTCGTTCGCCGCCGAGCCGCGGTGCGTGGTTCTCGGCGGAACCGGACCGGTCGGGCAGCGGGTCGCGCGGTTGCTGGCCGGCAAGGGCGGGCACGTGACCGTGGCCTCGCGGTCGCTCGAGAAGAGCACGGAAGTGGTCCGGGGCATCCAGGCGGTCGTTCCCCGTGCCCGCATCGCCGCCGTCGCCGGCTTGACACCGGTTGCGATCGGCTCACCGCTGGCGGAAGTGATCGCCGGCGCCGATCTGATCGTGGCCGCGGGAGCGGCGGGCACGACGCTCCTGGACGCGGCTGGCAGGCAAGCCGCCGCACGGGCCCGCGTGATCATCGACCTCAATGCCGTGCCGCCGGCCGGAGTGGCGGGCGTGATCTCCACGGACAAGGCGCGGCCGGAGGGGGACACGCTGCTGTATGGCGCCCTGGGTGTCGGCAGCCTGAAGATGAAGATTCACAAGGGGGCGATCGCCCGGATCTTCGCGGCCAGCGACGCCTTTCTGGACGCCGAGGAGCTGCTCGCCATCGGTGAATCGCTGACCGCCTGACACCTGACCACGGCCCGCCGAACCGGAGCCGAGGGCCGAAACGCTCTTGCCCGAGAACCGCCCGCCACGGAATGCCTGCTACCGTCGCGTTCGGCTCGTGAAGGCAAACACGATCCCCAGCAGGATCACCGAGCCGATCAGCAGCATGAGCAGGCTGCGGCGGGACCGCCGCCGGTCGCGTTCCCGTCGCCTGCGTGTCATCGCCAGAACGGCCGCCCCATCGGGGCCCGGACCGATGTCCGACGCGGCCACCGTCGTGCCGGCAGCCTCCTGACCGGCGACCAGATGCGCCGGCAGTTCGAACGTCGGCAGCGGTTCGGCGGACGCCGGCAACGGTGCGTGCGTGACCACCACCGGGGCCGGCTCCGGCGCACGGACGACGGCGGCCTGCGGCATCTCTCCGGGCATCTCTCCGGGCATCGCACCGGTCGGCAGCGGGGGCAGGAGCAGCCGGGCCCGGCAGCACGGGCACTTCGCGACTCGTCCCGCGTCGCGGACCGCGGCCGCCAGCGACTTGCCGCAGGCGGGACAGGCCACGGCGAACAGGTCGCCGGCTGTCTCTCGGGCGTCGATCGTGCTCCCGCGGTCGGTCATGCTACCGTTCTTTGGTTGGTTCGCCTCGATAGATCCCGGGGCACGACCGCGTCGGTGCCCCGGTCACAAGTGTCGGGACATGAACCGATCGATCAAGCCGGGCAACAGGCGGGAGCACAGGGCATAGCCCCGGGCCTGCCAGCCGGGCACGACCTCGCCGCTTCGGCGCTCGATGCCGGCGATGATCGCCCGCGCCGCTGCGTCTGCCGGCAGCGGCCGGCCTCGCGACCACGTCGGCCGCGAGCCGGCGAGCAGGTTGTCCCAAAACTCCGACTCGACCGGGCCGAGGCTCGCCAGCAGCACGTCGATTCCCTCCGGTGCCAGCTCGACTCGGAGCGTGCCGGCCAACGAGCGGATCGCGGCCTTCGCCGCGCAGTATTCGCCATGCCAGGGAAGCGGATGCATGCCGAGGATCGAGCCCACGAGGACGATGCCCGGGTCGGGCGACGCGTCGAGCAGCGGCAGGCAGGCGCGCACCAGTTCCGCCGGCGCGACGACGTCCACCTCCCAGACGCGGGCGGCCGTCTCGGCCGAGCCGTCGCGGAACGGACCGATGGCCCCCGCACCGGCGGCGGCGATGACGACGTCGAGCCCGCCCAGCCGCCCGACGGCCTCTCCCGGCAGCCCGGCGCGGAACGCCCGATCGGTGATGTCGCCGGCGACGACATGGATCGACCGGGGAGCCGGCACGGCGGCGAGCGACCGGAGCCGATCCGCCCGGCGGGCCGTGGCGAGGACCTGGCTCCCGCGGGCGGCGAGTTCGCACGCGAGGCTGCGGCCGACGCCGGACGACGCCCCGGTGACGAGCACGCGCAGTCCCTCGAGGCTGCGGCGGCGCGGCCGAACGCGACGCTGGCCATCACCCTTCATGGCGGCGTCGCCCGCTCGGCGAGCCGCTCCGCGGCCGACACGTGCGGTGTCACGACCGCCTCGGCGGCGGGAATGCGGCCAAGCAGCGCGGCCGGGAGCCGACAGTGGATCGTCACCCGGTCGGCGGCGAAGTGCCGAGCGAGCACCTCGCCATGTCGGCCCAGCCAGGCGAGCAGCCGGCCGTTGCCCGGGTCGGTCTCGACGTCGACGTCGCGGAAGGCGCGGCCGAGGCAATCGCTCGCCGCCCGGGCCAGCGCCGCGATACCCGCGCCGGTCCGTGCCGAGATCGGCAGGGCATGAGGATGGCGATCGAGCAGCGGCTGCAGCCGGCTGCGGTCGGCGACGGCGTCGATCTTGTTGAGGACGAGCAGCGTGTCCTTCCCTTCGACGTCGAGTTCCGCGAGGACGCCGTTGACCGCAGCGATCTGCTCATCGACGGCAGGGCTGGAAGCGTCGGCCACGTGCAGCAGCAGGTCGGCCTGCCGCGTCTCCTCGAGCGTCGCCTTGAAGCTCGCGATCAGCCGATGGGGCAGGTCGCGGATGAAGCCGACGGTGTCGCTGAGGAGCACGGGCCCCCAGCCGGGCAGCCGCCAGCGCCTGGTTCGCGTGTCGAGCGTGGCGAACAGCTTGTCCGCGGCGAACTCGTCCGCCCCGGTGAGGGCGTTGAGCAGCGTGCTCTTGCCGGCATTCGTGTATCCCACCAGCGAGACCGTCATGTGCTCGCGGCGTGCGGCGACCTGCCGCTCGCGGCGGGCATGGATGCCGAGCAGTTCCTGCTTCAGGTCGTGGATCCGCTTTTCGACGAGCCGCCTGTCGACCTCCAGCTGCTTCTCGCCGGGGCCGCGCATGCCGATCCCCATCTTGAGCCGCGAGAGATGCGTCCACATCCGCTTCAGCCGCGGCAGCGAATACTCGAGCTGGGCGAGTTCCACGGCGAGCGCGGCCTCGTAGGTCCTGGCCCGGGCGGCGAAGATGTCGAGAATCACCTCGGAGCGGTCGAGCACCTTGACCTTCAGCTCGCGCTCCAGGTTGCGGGTCTGGGCGGGGGACAGGTCGTTGTCGAAGATCACGACATCGGCGTCGTGGCGGGCGACGACCGCGGCCACCTCCGCCACCTTGCCGCGGCCGATGAAGGTGGTCTGATCGGGGCTCTCGCGACGCTGGGTGATCTCGGCGACCACATCGGCGCCCGCGGTAGCGGCCAGGCCGCCAAGCTCGGCGAGCGGGTGCTCGGCATCGGCGGGCGCGGCATGGAGCACGCCGACGAGCACGGCCCGTTCGCTCTGCATGCCCCGGCCGCGGTCCCTCACTCCTCCTCCTCCCGCTCCCGACGTCCCTCGTCACCTCCAGCAAGCTGCCGGCAGCTCTCCCAACGCCGCGTATCGAGGAGCCCGTCAGCCACGGCGTGCTTCACGGCGCAGTCGGTCTCGTGCGTGTGGCTGCAATCGGGAAAGCGGCACAGGTTCGCCACCGGACGCAGGTCGCGAAATGCGTTCGGCACCTCGGCCGGCACTGCCCGCCAGAGCTGAAACTGCCGCACGCCCGGCGTGTCGACGAACATGCCACCGTGACGATGGGGCAGGAGCCGGGCCGTGGTCGTCGTGTGCTTCCCCTTCTCGTTGTCGCGGCTGACCTCGGCCACGGCGAGAGCGAGCGTCGGGTCGACCGCATTGAGGACCGACGACTTGCCGACGCCGCTTTGGCCGACCACGGCCGTGACCCGGCCGGGGAGTTCGGCGACAATCCGCCCGATGCCCTGGCCGGTGGCCGCCGAACAGACGATGACGGGATAGCCCATCCGGGCGTAAACGCCGGCCAAGGGAACGAGCATCGCGGCCGGGACGAGGTCGGCCTTGTTGATGCACACGAGCGGTCGGATACCGGCGGTCTCGGCCGCGACGACGAGCCGGTCGATGAGCCCGGGCTTGAGGTCGGGCATGGCGGCACTGCCGACGATGAGCACCTGGTCGACATTCGCCACGATGACGTGCCGCCGGCCGCGGCTCTCGCGGCAGAGTTCGTTGCGGCGCGGCTCGATCGTCCGAATCGTGCCGCCGCCCGGTGACTCGTCGACGACGACCCGATCGCCGGCCGCCACCGGGTGGCGTTGGTCGGTGGCCAGCGTCCGCAGGATCCGCCGGGTGGTGCAGCGCACGACCGTGCCGTCCCGACGTTCCACGAAACTCTCCAGGCCGTGGACGTGGAGCACGCGACCGCACCAGACCGCGGTCGTGGCGGCCGCGGCCTCGTCCGCCGCAGCCGGCACGCGTTCGACCACGGTCCGCTTCCGCGTCAGTTCCCCCTTGCCCGAGATCCGCTCCGTCGCCACCTCGTCGGCGGCGTGATCGGGATCGGCGGCAAAGCGGGTCAGGTCGCCACGGCGGGTGCGGACGGAGCGGTTCTTGCGGAACTCGACCCGGACCTTGCGTGGCTTCGCCATGCGGCGATTGTACCAGAGGGGGCGGCCGGAAGCCCGCCGTTCAACTGCGGGGCTGCTTCCTGTTCGCCTGCTGCTTGCGGTCGGTCTCCAGTCCGGCAGTCTGGAGGAGCGAGCGAGCGAAGACGTTGCGGCGTTCGGACGAGCCGCTGGGGAGTGACTTGGCGCCGAGTCTGGATGGCTCGTAGCAGACCTCGTACTCGTGCCGGGCGATCGCGAGCACGTCGCCCGGTTCGATCCGCTGCTCGACCGTCCGCACGCCGTTCACTTTGATGCCGTTGTTGCTGGCCAGGTCCTTGACGTGCCAGTATCCGTCGACGACCGACATTTGGCAGTGCTCGCCCGACACGTTGGGAAACCGGAGCACGATGTCGGCGTTCTCGCGACGACCGATCAGGAGCACCGGCTTGAGCAGGGGAATCGGATCGCCGCCACCCCGCGGAACAAGTTCGCCGAACATCCGAATCCCTTCCGATTGACCGTCGCCCGAAGGGCGGCCGCATCGACCCCCTGAGAAAACGGTAGGGTGCACGAACGACGCGGTCAACCGCCGGGTCGCCGGGAGGGTAGGATACCGGCGGAGGATCGGAGTGGGCCGGGCGATCGCCGGCCCGCTGCCCGCTGCGCCCGCCGAGGGTGCCGCGGGCAGCGGGCGGGAGGAAAGTCCGGGCTCCACAGGGCTCGATGGTGGGTAACGCCCACCGGCCGCGAGGCCAGGGACAGTGCCACAGAAAGCAAACCGCCCTTCGGGTTCGCCCGATGGGTAAGGGTGAAACGGTGAGGTAAGAGCTCACCAGCAGGCCGGGTGACCGGCCTGGCTCGGCAAACCCCATCGGGAGCAAGGCCAAGCAGGAAGAAGTTCGGGACGCCCCCGCGAGGGGTCGTCACGGCGCGAGGCGGCCCGTCTCGCCCCCGCTTCCGGGTCGGCTGCTCGAGGCCGCGGGTAACCGCGGCCCTAGAGAAATGGTCGCCTCCCTCGCGCTGCGAGGGACAGAACCCGGCTTACAGGCCCGCTCCGGTCCTCCCGCCGCGCGACTCTCGCGTGAGCCGGGTCATCGGGCGCGGCGCGGCCGACTCGCCGGCTCGGCAGCGGCCTGCATGTCCTGCAGGTCCCGACGGCCCTCGTCTGTGAGGAGTTTCATCAGTTTGGCGATGCACAGCGTGTTGATGCTGACCCGCAGTTCATCGGCCTCCGACTTGAGGCTTTCGTGCAGCACCCGCGGCATGCGGACCGTGACCACCCGCTGCACCTCCCGGTCGGCGGGGGGCTCCGCCGGCCGCTGCCGCAGGTCGTCGAGCATCTCCCGGATCCGGGCGTATTCCGGGGAGCATTCAAACGCCCGCATGTCGGTCGCGGTGCGAAAGGTGCGGCGGACGATCCCATCGATACCGAGGACCTCCCGAAAAAAGACCACCCACTCGGGCTGCATCGCGTGCAACCGCTCGGCCACCCCGAGCACGGTGCTGGCGGCCGGGGAGGAGGAGCGGGGCGGCTTGAGGGTGGCCTTCGCGGTCATCGGGGATTCCTTGGCGAGGGAAATACGCGTCGATTGCTCAGGATTGCCGGCGGCCGCGTCCATCACCGCACGGCCACGCTCGACTAACCGGGGAAACTCTTGCACCGCGTCAAGCGAAATCTGCAAGCCATTGAAAGACAACGACTTGCGAACCACTCAAAAACGCCGCCTCGTTTCTGCGCAGCCCTGCCCTTATTCGAGGCTTCGGGGGGCGTGCCCGGTTTCTAGGCAGCCCTCCTGTTTCGCATCTGCCAAATGTCCGGGCTGTGACGGCGCTGGTCATCGAGATCGGCCGGCGGACTCCAGATGCCGGACGACCGCTGCGGCCACGTCTTTTCCGGTGGCGGCCTCGAGTCCGCGCCAGCCGGGAACGGCGTTCACTTCCAGAACGACGGCCCGACCATCACGGGCAGGCAGGATGTCGACCCCGGCGACCTCCGCAGAGACGGCCGTCGCGGCGCGAAACGCCAGGCTTACCCAGTCTGCCGGGGGCGTGAACGCCTCTGGTCGTCCCCCGAGCGACAGGTTGGTTCGCCAGTCGCCGGCGGCCGCCAGCCGGCGCATCGCGAACCACTGATCGCCGGCGACGAGGATCCGCGCGTCCCACCCGTCGTGAGGCAGGAACTCCTGCAGGTACGCAACCGTGCCCGTCCCGCCGACCGCGGCGGCGACGGCGGCCGGCGTGGCCAGCAGTTCGAGTCCCCGCCCGCGGGAGCCGAAGAGCGGCTTGAGCACACAGGGGAATCCCAGTTCGGCGACCGCCTCGACGGCGGCTTCCGTGCCCTGCACGACCCTCGTCTGCGGCACGGGCACCCCCGCGGCGGCGATCAACGACAGCGACAGATATTTGTCGATCGCCACCTCGAGCGCCCGCGGACTGTTGACGACCCGCGTGCCCCGGGCGGCGAGCCGGCCGAGAACGTCCATGCGAAAGACGACTTCCTCGAGCCGGTCCAGCGGACTGCCCGCGCCCGGCATGCCGCGGACCGCGACGATGTCGCAGCCGTCGAGTGCGGCGGGCTGAAACCCGTCGGCGTCGCGCCCGATCCGGGCACCGACGGCGGCCCAGGGGACGACCGTCGGCTCGTGCCCTCGGGCGGCGACCGCGGCGACCAGACGGCCCACGTGCCAGCCGGCGGGCTCTCCCACCACGGCCACGCGCATCGGTCACTCCCCCGCGTCGGCGAACGACCGGGCCACGATCGCCGGCTCGAGGCCACCGAACCGGTGCCGGTTGCCGGTGTCGAGGTTCACGAGTTCGACCACGGCCGGGGCGAAGAGGGCGGGATCGAGGGCATAGAAGTCGCCCCCGGCCCGCGCGAAGAGCCGGGCAAACGGCTCGCCATGGGATGCCGACCCGCGGCTCACCATCCGCGGCCCGACCATCCGCAGACTGTCGTCGTCCCCGGTCACCTCGAGCACGACGTGGCCGCCGTAGAGGATCGCGTCGTTCGTACGGCCGATCGCCACCAGGTCGTCGGCCGGCTGCGGTACGGGCGGGAGCGGGGCGCAGCCGCTGCCGCGCCGGATCCTCCCCAGGTCGAACTTCAGATCGTGCAGTTTGTGGAGCGCGGTCTCCAAGGAACGCGCGGTCACCTGCAGGGTTCCCGCCGCGCTGGCCGTGCGGGCCACGAGCAGGAGGAGACGGTCCGGCGGCACGCCGGCATCCGCGGCCAGTTGCCGGCAGATCTCCGCCGGCGGCAGCCGGTCGGTCTCGAGCAGGCCGACGACCGCCGGCGGCCGCTCGCGCATCCCGATGTCGTCGAACAGATCCTCCTTGCCGATCGCCGCGCGGATCGGCCCGCTCGCCATGGCGAAGTAGCCCTTTCCCTTCACCCGCCAGCCCGCGTACTGCGCGGCGAGGCAGGCGGCCACCGGGGCGTCGCTGGAAACCGCAACCCCGGGCCAGGGGCAGTCTGGCCAACCGGGAAGCGGCGCGGAAGCGGGCTCGAGCGACACGGTGCCAAGCCCGGCCAGTGCCACCCGCGCCATGCCCAGGCCCGCCTCGATGCCGCCGGCCGTCGCCACGCCGCAGTCGAGCACGCGGGCGTCGCCGACGACGTGCAGTGCCGCCCCGATCGTGGCCGCCCGGTCGCAGAGGGGTTCGGCGATCGCGAGGGCGGCGCGGTTGAGGTGCATCGGTCGAAGCCTGGTGCGGGGCCGGTATCGGTCGGGGTGGGACGGGAGGCCATAATGACGTTGGCCCCCCGCACCGACAACGCGCCCCCGCCAAATCCGCCTCTGCAACCGGAAGCCGCCCGATGCCCAGCCTGACCGTCGAGAACTACGTGAAGACGATCTATCAGATCGCCGCGACTCAGGCGGGGCGTGCGGCGAGCACCGGACAGATCGCCACCGCGCTCGGCGTCTCGCCGGGCACGGTGACGAGCATGCTCAAGACGCTCGACGCCGCCCGGCTGGCGACGCACCGCCCCTACGAGGGCGTGGCCCTGACGCGGGCCGGCAAGGTGCTCGCCCTGCGCATGATCCGGCGGCATCGGCTCATCGAACTCTTCCTGCTCAAGACGCTCTCCCTCACCTGGGACGAGGTTCACGACGAGGCGGAGCACCTCGAGCACGCGGTCAGCGACCTGCTAATCGACCGCATCGACGCCTTCCTCGGCAGGCCCGAAGTCGATCCCCACGGCGATCCGATCCCGCGGGCCGACGCGTTGTCGCTTCCCGACGGCGACGACGTGGCGACGCGGCCGCTTGCCGAGTGCCCAGCCGGCACCGGCTTCCGGCTGACGCGGGTCCTCGATCAGTCGTCGGAGTTCCTGCGCTACCTGACGGACTCGGGGCTCGGGCTCGGCGCCGTCGGCCATGTCGAGTCGAACCCCGCGGGCGCCGGACTGATGCGGATCCGTCTCGGCGACCGGCCGCTGTCCCTGGCCCTCGACGCCGCCGGTCGCCTGCTCGTCAGCGAGGCGTGACCGCCGACGCGGCTTCAGCGGCCGCGTTCCCAGACGGCCGACTGGCCGAGGCACTCGTCGACCGCGACCCGCAGCACGCGCGGCTCGGCGATGCGGGCGCCGGGCAAGGCCGCGAGCAGCTCGCCGCCGATCCAGCGGGCGATCCACTCGGCCGTCGTGTTGCCGATCGGCAGGATCGCACACTCGTCGGCCGGGAAAACCCAGCGCCGGTCGCGGAACCGCACGGTGGTCTCGGCCCGCCCCGTCGGCCCGGCCGCGGTCGTGACCTCGAGCAGCGGGTTGTCGGCGGGCAGGAGCATGCGGTGGTCGAGCCGGGCCACGATCGCCGTCACGAGGTCGCGCAGCGCGATGAAGTCGACCACCATGCCGTGCGCATCCGGTTCGGCCTCGACGTCCACGCCGACGGTCCAGTTGTGGCCGTGCACCGCCTCGCAGAGGTCGTCGGTGAGCGTGATGAAGTGCCCCGCGGCGAAGACGTGGACCGCCTTGCGAAGCTGGACGCTGAAACGCTCGTTCATGGCTCGTCGAGGACTCGGTCGAGAAGGCGGGTCAGTCCGCATGCGTCGCACAGGGCGACGTCGTCGAGGAGAATGTACAGCGCCGCCGCGATCAGGTCGGCGGTCGTTCCCGGATTGACGCCGGCCGACCGCAGCAGGCGGTCGAAGTCGGCGACTGCCGGCCGCCACGCGGCGTCCGCGAGGGGGATGGCAGCCGCCCGGCGGCAGACCTCGGCCGCCCGAGCCGTTCCGTGCCGCCTGGCGATCAGCGAGTCGGGCTGGCGGGCCAGTTGGGCGACGTGCGCGCGGACGATCCCGTCGGCGAGTCCCGCACCGGCGTCGAACTCGCGGGCCAGGTCGGCGACCGGGCCGGTGAGCAGGCCGGCATAGCCCCGCGCCCACAGCGCGGCGATCTGGTCGCGGTCCGCGGCATGCGCCATCGCGGCCCGCAGGTCGGCGGGGGGCGGACCGGCGAGGTCGAATCGTTCACTCGTTCCCAGCCCGCCGGGCCGCGCGATGGCGATCGCCTGCCAGACGGCGGCCGCATCGGCCGCCGTGACCGCGGCCAGCACCCGGTCGACGGCGCCGTTTTCGATGGCCCGCGCGGCGTTGCCGGCATCGAGTGGCAGCGCCCCGAGCGGCGCAAGCGCCAGCACGATCCCGAGATTCGCGTTCGACCGCGTCACGGCGGCGGACGCGGTGACCGCCGCGAGCACGGTGCCGCCGACCGGAGCCGCAGCCGCCGTCTCGAAGAGCGGCGCGATCGCCAGCCCGGCGGCCACGAAGTCCTCGTGGCGGAGATCGGCGAACGACGCCCAGGGGTGGACGTTTCCCGCCTTCGGTGCCGACGCCTCGAGGATCGAGGCCGCGGCCGCACACCAGCCGCGGCCTCGACGTCCGCAGGCCGCCGGGATGCGGGCCAGCGTCCCCCGGACGACGGCGTCGGTCTGATCGGCAAAGAACTGCATGCTGCTGGTTCACGGGCGGGCTGGCCTGGGCCGCCCGGAGCGTGCCGTTTCCGCCTCCTCCCAGGCTGGCAAGGTGCTATAGTTTAGACCGGTACGCACCATTCGCTGAAGTATGTCGGGACCTGTCATGCACCGCGGCCGTGCCCTGCTGACGCTCGTCCTCACCGCGGCCACGCATCTGGCCGTCATCGCGGCTCCGCCGCCGACCGTGGAGCGACCCACGGCGGCGAGCGGGATCTCGTTTACCCGCGACATCAAGGGAATCCTTTCCAATCGCTGCATCCGCTGCCACGGTCCCGACGCGGCCGACCGCCACGGCGGCGGGCCCGACGGCCTGCGGCTCGACACGTTCGCCGGGGCGACCGCGGATCTGGGCGGCCATGCCGCGATCGTGCCGGGCGCGCCCGACCAGAGCACGATCCTCGCGCGGATCACCTCCACTGATCCGGACGTGGTCATGCCTCCCCCCGAAACCGGGCCGCCGCTGGCTCCGAACCAGGTCGATCTGCTGCGGCGCTGGATCGCGGCTGGAGCGACGTACGAGCCCCATTGGGCCTACGTACCACCGAAGCGTCCCTCCGTGCCGGCCGTGAAGAACGCCGCCTGGCCACGGAACGACATCGACCGCTTCATCCTCGCCCGGCTGGAAGCCGAGGGGCTTTCGCCACAGCCCGAGGCCGACCGGGTGACGCTCGCGCGGCGGCTGTCGCTCGACCTCACGGGGCTGCCGCCGACTCCGGAGGCGGTCGACGCCTTCGTCGCCGATGCCGCACCGGATGCGGTCGAAAAGCTCGTCGCCACCCTCCTCGCCCACGACGGGTACGGCGAGCACATGGCCAGGCAGTGGCTGGACCTCGCCCGGTATGCCGACACAGCCGGCTACGTCGACGACCTGCCGCGGTCGATCTGGGGCTGGCGCGACTGGGTGATCCGGGCCTACGACACGAACATGCCTTTCGACCAGTTCACGATCCGCCAGCTCGCCGGTGACCTGCTCCCGGGCGCCACGCTCGACGACAGGGTCGCGACCGCCTTCCATCGCAATACGCCCACCAACAATGAGGGGGGGACGATCGACGAGGAGTTTCGCACGGTGGCCGTCATCGACCGCGTGAACACGACGCTCAGCGTCTGGATGGGCACGACGATGGCCTGCGCCCAGTGCCACGACCACAAGTACGACCCGCTCTCCCAGCAGGAATACTTTCAGCTGTACGCGATCCTCAACAACACGGCCGATGCCGACCTGAGAGGTGACCCGCCGCACGTGCAACTGCCATCGGAACCGGCGGACTCCCGCCGCGCGGCCCTGCAGAAAGAGATCGCGGCGATCGAGGCCGGCATGCCGCACATCGCGAAGGTGGACAAGAAAGCGGTCGACCTGCCGGAGTTTCGTCCCGCCCGGAAGATCCTGGCGGACCTGAAGAAAAAATTGGCTGCCGTGCCGCAGCCGGTGACGGTCCCGGTGCTCGCGGAGTTGGCCCCGGGGAAGCGTCGCGTCACGAAGATCCAGATCCGCGGAAACTGGCAAAACCTCGGCGACACCGTGACCGAAGGCGTGCCGGCGATCTTCGACACCCCGCCGGTCGTCAACGGCGACAGGATCGACCGCCTCGGCCTCGCGAAGTGGCTCGTCGACCCCCGCAACCCGCTCACGGCGCGAGTCGTCGTGAACCGGACCTGGGAGCGGATCTTCGGCATCGGCCTCGTGTCCACGAGCGAGGAATTCGGTTCTCAGGGGGAGCTGCCGAGCCATCCGGAACTGCTCGACTGGCTGGCCACGGAACTCGTCGCCCGGAACTGGGACACGAAGGCGATCCTGCAGCTGATCGTTACCAGCGCCGCCTACCGGCAGACGTCGAAGTGCCCGCCCGACGTCGTCGCCCGCGACCCGGACAACCGTCTCCTGTCTTGCGGCCCACGGATCCGGCTCTCGGCCGAGGTGATCCGCGATCAGGCACTGGCATCCGCGGGGTTGTTGTCGCGGAAGAAAGGGGGGCCCAGCGTGCAGCCGCCGCAGCCTGCCTTCGGCCTCAACTCGGCTTTCGGCAGCGGGATCGACTGGAAGACGAGCACGGGAGAGGACCGCTATCGTCGCGCGATCTACACGAGCTGGCGGCGCAGCAACCCCTATCCGTCGATGGCCGTGTTCGACGCCCCGGCACGTGAAGTGTGCACCATCCGCCGGCCGCGGACCAACACGCCGCTGCAGGCGCTCGTGACCCTCAACGACCCGGTCTACGTCGAGGCGGCGCAGGCGTTGGCCCGGCGAATGGTCGGCGAAGGCGGTGCGACGAAGGCGGACCGGGCGATCCGCGGCTTCCGCCTCGTGCTCGCCCGCCACCCCACGGGCCCGGAAACCGACCGGCTCGTCAGGCTCCACGATGAGGCCGCCGCCGAGTTCGCCGCCGCCCCCGTGGCGGCGGGCAAGATGGCCACCGACCCGCTCGGACCGGCACCGGCCGGCACGGACGTCGCCGACCTCGCCGCCTGGACGGTGGTCGCCAACGTGATCCTGAACCTCGACGAAACCTTCATGTGCCCGTGAGGAACCCCATGGATCCACGCATCGAACACAGTCTGTTCGCGACTCGCCGCCACCTGCTCGGCGGCATGGCCGGTGGCATCGGGGCGATCGCCATGGGGGAACTGCTCGGCGCGGCTGCCACGACGCCGGCCGCCATCGGCAATCCGCTCGCCGCCAGGCAACCGCCGCTGCCGGCAAAGGCGAAGCGCATGATCGTCATCCACCTCACGGGTTCGCCTCCGCACCTCGACCTCTACGACCGCAAGCCGGAACTCGTGAAGCACACGGGCGAGGACTGCCCGGCCGAGACGATCGCCGGCAAGAAGTTCGCCTTCACCAGCGGCAAGCCGAAGCTGCTCGGCTCGCCGCGAAAGTGGATCCGTTGCGGCGAAAGCGGCATGGAGCTCTCCGACGCGATCCCGAATCTTCATCGTGTGGCAGACAAGCTGTGCCTCGTCCGCAGCATGTTTACCGACCAGTTCAACCACGCCCCGGCCGAGTTGCTGGTCTACACCGGTTCGCCGCGCAGCGGCCGACCGAGCCTCGGAAGCTGGGTGACCTACGGCCTCGGCAGCGAGAACGCCGACCTGCCGGGGTTCGTCGTCCTCATCTCATCGGGCTCGCAGCCCAACGCCGGCACCGGCAGCTTCGGCTGCGGATTCCTGCCCAGCGTCTACCAGGGGGTGCAGTGCCGGTCGAAGGGGGATCCCGTCCTTTACGTCTCCGACCCGCCGGGCATGGACCGTGCCATGCGGCGCCGGAGCCTCGACGCCCTCAAGGACTTGAACGAACTCCAGGCCCGCGAACTCGGCAACCCGGAGACCGTCACCCGCATCGCGCAGTACGAACTTGCCTACCGGATGCAGGCGAGCGTGCCCACGGTGATGGACATCTCCAAGGAGCCGGCCGAGGTCCTCGAGGCCTACGGTGCGAAGCCGGGCGCGCCGAGTCTCGCCAACAACTGCCTGCTCGCCCGCCGGCTCGTCGAGGAGGGGGTGCGGTTCGTGCACCTCTTCGACTGGGGCTGGGATTTTCACGGCGTGAAACAGGACCAGGACATCCGCGACGGGCTGACGGCGAAGGCCGCCACCTTCGACAAGCCGGCCGCGGCCCTGATCGAGGATCTCGACCGTCGCGGCCTGCTCGCCGACACGCTCGTCCTCTGCACCGGCGAGTTCGGCCGCACGCCCTTCCGCGAAGGACGGACGTCGGGGGGCGCCGTGCTCGGCCGTGATCACTACCCCGACTGCTACTCGATCTGGATGGCGGGCGGGGGCGTGAAGGCGGGCCACGTGCACGGAGCCAGCGACGACCTCGGCTTCAACGTCGCGGCCGACAAGGTCCACATCCACGACCTCCAGGCCACGATCCTCCACCTCCTCGGCTTCGACCACACCCGGCTCACCTACCGTTTCCAAGGCCGGGACTTCCGCCTCACGGACGTCCACGGCGAAGTCGTCAAAGGCGTGTTGGCCTGATCGCCCGCCACCCCCGGCCACGCCAGTTGCGTTCACCGCCGCACCGGAGGCGTTGTTCCCCCGTCGTGGAGTATCGAAAGCCGGTCGCGAATGGGAGGGATCGCTGCGGGGATCAGACACGCACACCCGACCGGCCGGAACCGCCCCGCGGCGGGCTGCCCGTCGTGCGTTCCCGTCACCCGATCACGCCGGGTAGACTCTCTGCGGTGACGGTCAGGAAGCGTGGAGCGGCGTGGCGATGAGCGACGGTCAGGACGGTGCGCTGCCGGGCGGCATGGGACCGGAGTGCTTTCTCAACAGGGAACTCAGCTGGCTGGAGTTCAATCTCCGCGTCCTCGAAGAGGCGGAGAACCCCGACAACCCGCTCTTCGAGCGGCTCAAGTTCCTCGCCATCTTCAGCTCCAACCTCGACGAGTTCTTCATGGTGCGGGTCTCGGGCCTGCGCGAGCAGGCGTTCGGCGAGAGCGCCCCGCAGGACTACTCGCCGGACGGCCTGACGGCGCTCGAGCAGCTCAAGGCGATCGCCCGCCGGACCCAGGAACTCGTCGCGCGGCAGTACCGCTGCCTGCGCGAGAGCCTCGCGCCGGCGCTCGAAGCCGAAGGCTTCCGCCTGCTCCGCTACGACGCGCTCGACGGCGGGCAGCGGGAACAGGTCGATCGCTTCTTCCGCGAGCGGGCCCTGCCGATCCTCACGCCGATGGCCGTTGATCCGGCCCATCCCTCGCCGCGGTACCACAACCGCGGCCTGTACCTGGGCGTGATGCTCGCCCGCTCCGAAGGGCTGGGGCCGAAGCGGATGTTCGCCGTGGTGCAGGTGCCGCAGGTGCTGCCGCGGATCGTGGCGGTCGGCGGCGGCGAACCCGGCACGACGCCCTTCATGCTCCTCGAGGACCTCGTATCGGCCCGTCTCCCCGAGCTCTTCGGCGGCTTCGAGATCGAGTCCTGGACGGCCTTCCGCATCACCCGCGACAGCGATCTCGAACTCCTCCAGCAGGAGTCGGACGACATGCTGCGGCTCATCGAGGACCGGCTCAAGGCCCGGCAACGCGGCCAGGCGGTGCGGATCGAGATCGCCACCAAGGCCGACGACGCGATCACGCGGATGATCATCGACGACGAGGGGCTGCAGGGGGCAGACGACGGCCAGACCGACCGCTACGGCGAGGTCTACCGGATCGACGGCCCGCTCGACCTGACGGCGATCTGGGAGCTCTACCGGCTGCCGGGCTACGAGCGGCTCCACGACAAGCCGTTCGTGCCGCGGGTGCCGCGCGGCCTGGAACGCCGCAGCCCCGACATTTTCTCCGCCATCGCCCAGCGGGACATCCTTCTCCACCATCCCTACGACTCCTTCGATCCGGTGGTGGAGTTCGTGACCAGCGCCGCCAACGACCCGCGGGTGCTGGCCATCAAGCAGACGCTCTACCGGACGAGCGGCGACTCGCCGATCTCGCGGGCCCTGATCGCGGCCGCCGAGGCGGGCAAGCACGTCACCGCCCTCGTCGAGCTCAAGGCCCGGTTCGACGAGGCCAACAACGTCAGCTGGGCCCGGCAGATGGAGCGGGCCGGCGTGCACGTGGTATTCGGGTTCCTCGACCTGAAGACGCACTGCAAGGTGTCGCTGGTCGTCCGCCAGGAGGGGCAGGGCCTGCGCCGGTACGTCCACCTCGGCACCGGCAACTACAACCCGACCACCGCCCTCACCTACACGGACATCGGCCTGTTCACGGCCGACGAGGCGGTCGCCGAGGATGCCTCGGCGCTCTTCAACCTCCTCACCGGCTACTCGCAGGGGCACGGCTGGCGGCGGCTGATCGTCGCCCCGACCGACCTCCACCGGCGCACGCTCGAACTCATCGACGAGCAGGCGGAGCGGGCCCGGGCAGGGCGGCCGGCCCGGATCTTCGCCAAGCTCAACTCGCTCGTCGACCAGCGGGTCATCGAGGCCCTCTACCGGGCCAGCCAGGCCGGCGTGCCGATCGACGTCATCGCCCGTGGCATCTGCTGCCTGCGGCCCGGCGTGGCGGGCCTGAGCGAGACGATCCGCGTGCGCAGCATCGTCGACCGGTTCCTCGAGCACAGCCGGATCTACGTCTTCGGCCCCGACGACGACGCCCAGGTGTTTCTCTCCAGCGCCGACTGGATGCCGCGGAACTTCTTCCGCCGGGTGGAGGTGATGTTTCCGCTCCTCGAACCCGACCTGCGCGACCGCGTGCTCCGCGAGATCGTGCCGATCTACCTCGCCGACAACACGCGGGCCCGACGGCTCGACGCCGAAGGCGTGTTCCACATGCTGGGCCCGGGGGCCGGCGAGCCGGCCCACCGGTGCCAGATGGAGTTCCTCGAGCAGCGGGGCACGTCGGGGACGCCGGCCGTGGAACCGGTGCCCGTGGCGGCGACCTGACGCCGTCCCGCGGGTTTCGGCAAGACAGGCACCCTTGCCCTGTGCCTGCCGTGCTGGTATCCCCCCGCCTGCCTCTGCATGCCCGGCAGCGGCCAGGAACCAGACGATGTCGCCCGTGTCGCCGCGTTCGTGCCTTTGCCTCCCCGGACCGCGGTGCGGACCGTCGTGGCTGCCGGCCGCACGCACCGCCGCGCTCGCGGTCGTGCTCGTCGTCCGACTCGGCACCGCTGTCCGGGCCGCGGAGGAGGGACCGCTCGCGCCGCTCGATATGTCGAGCCCCAGGGCGACGCTCCTCGGCTTCATGGCGACGGTCGACAGGGTCGCCGCCAACTTCGACCGCATCAACCGGGAGCGGGCCGTGCGCGAGGAGAACGCCCGGCTCATCCGGCGCGGCCTCGCCTGCCTCGACCTTTCCGCTGTGCCCCCGGCTCTCGCCGATTCCAAGGGGCGGGAAACGGCGGTCCTCATCAAGGAAGTCCTCGACCGGGTTGAAATTCCTGCGGCCGAAACCATCCCCGACGCCCCCCGCGTGAAGGCCGACGGCATCGACCGCTGGCGGCTCCCGGGCACGGAGATCGTGCTCGTGAGACTCGCCTCCGGCCCACGGAGCGGCGAGTTCGTCTTCTCGGCCGAGACGGTCGCCCGGGCGGAGGAGTTTTTCGCCGCCGCCCGACAGCTGCCCTACCGGGCCGACGCCGGCAGTCCCGGGCTGCTGGACGCCTACATCCAGCTGGGCGGCTCGATGATCCCGGAAAGGCTCATCCGCGCGCTGCCCTCCTGGGCACACACCGTGGTCGGCGGGGAGACGATCTGGCAGTGGCTGGCGACGGCCGTCGTGGCGGCGGTCGCCGTGGCGCTGACGCTGGCCGGCTGGCGACTGCGGTGCGCCGCCCGCGACGCGACGACGCCGGGGACGCTGGAGCGGCTCCTGCTGCCGGCGCTGCTGGTGGCCGCAGGCTCGACCATCGACTACCTGTGCAGCGCGCAGATCCGGCTGACCGGCGACACGATCGTCGCCGCCAAGGTGGTCACCCGGCTGATCACGCTCGTCGGCGTCGTCATCGGCGTCCTCGATCTCGTCGCCTGGGCGACCGACCGGCTGCTGGGCTGGCGGCGGATCGGCCACGACTCCATCGAGGGGCAGCTCGTGCGGCTGGGGAGCAGCGTGGGCCGGTTCCTGATCGTCGTCTGGATCCTCATCGCCACGGCCGACTCGCTCGGGGTGCCGGTGACGCCGCTCGTGGCGGGGCTCGGTGCCGGCGGCCTGGCGATCGCCCTGGCGTCGCAGTACACCGTGGAAAACCTGATCGCCGGGCTCGTGATCTTCGCCGACAAGCCGGTGCGGATCGGCGACGAGTGCCAGTACGGGACGATCCGCGGGCGGGTCGAGCGGATCGGCCTGCGTTCGACGCGGATCCGGGGCACCGATCAGTCGCTGATCTCGATTCCCAACGCCGAGTTCGCCAAGAGCCAGCTCGTCAACTACTCGAGCCGGAGCCGCATTCCCCTGACCATCGTGCTCACGCTGCCGACGACCCGTGGTGCGGCGGCACTCGAAAGCAGGCTGGAGCGGCTTCGGGAGATCGTGGCCACCCACCCCGGACTCGACCATGCCGCCTCGACGGTGCGGCTCGGCGAACCGGTGGCCGACGGCGTCCGCGCGCAGATCGACGGCGTGTTTCTCGGCGGTCACGAGCCGGCCGCTTTGGCGTGCCGCGAGACGCTGCTGTTGCGGGCGGTCGAGGTGATCGCCGCCGAGGATGCGGCCGACGCCAGGCCGCCGCGGCTCTCGGCAGCCTGACCGTCCCGCCCCGCCCGACGACGTGCTGACGCGGCGGCGGCACGCGCAGCGGGCCGCGCCCGTCGCGGTTCTTGAAGACGGTGGCTCGCGATTCCTAGAATCCGGGGAGTGCGCCCGAAGCGCACGCTGCCCCCGGAAGCCGTATCGATCGATGGCGGAGGATCACTACCAGACGCTCGGCGTGCCGCGGACCGCCTCGGCGGAGGACATCCGCAAGGCGTACCGGGAACTCGCCCGCAAGTATCACCCCGACCTGCACCCAGACGACGAGGCTGCGAAGGCGAAGTTCAAGCAGGTGCAGTCGGCGTTCGACGTCCTCAACGACCCCGGCAAGCGGGAGATGTACGACCGCTACGGAAGCGCCTTCGAAGGCGTCGGCGCCGGCGGCCCGGCCGGCGGCTGGGGGGGCGGACCGTTTCCGGGATCCGGCCGCGGCTTCCCGGGAGGCGGCGAAATCGACCTCGAGAGCCTGTTCGGCGGCGCCGGCGGCTTCGAGAGTCTTTTTGGAGGCGGCGGCGGCGCGGGGCGGGCCCGAACGGGGCGCAATCGGCGCAAGCCCGTGCAGCAGCCCGGCGCCGACGTCACCGCACGGATCGCGGTCCCCTTCACGTTGGCGATCGACGGCGGCAAGACCGATGTCCATCTCCAGCGCGACGGCAAGCCCGAAACGATCAGTGTCACGATTCCGCAGGGTCTGCCCGACGGGGCGCGGATGCGGCTCCGCGGACAGGGCCAGCCGGGTTCGGGCGGCGGCCCGGCGGGCGATCTGCTTCTCGAAGTCCACGTCGAACCGCATCCCGTGTTCCGGCGCGACGGCGACACGCTCCACATGCCCCTCCCGGTCACGCTCGCCGAGGCGATCGAGGGGGCGAAGGTGGATCTGCCCACCCCGTGGGGCACGATCGCCTTGCGGATACCGCCGCGCACATCGGGCGGCCGGCGACTGCGAGCGGCGGGCATGGGGGTGAGGCATGCCAACGGCTCGCGCGGCGACCTGATCGCCGAGGTGCAGATCGTGCTTCCCGAAGGGGAGGATGCGACCGCCATGGCCCGGCTCCTGGAGGCGGCGAAGGGGGTTGATGCGGCCGGCAGCGCGTCACCGCGGGCCGCCCTGCGGTGGTGACGCCGGCCGCGGGACTACCGCGATCGGCGCGGCTCACGCGGCCGGCGGATTTTGCCCGCGTGTACGCGGCGCGACGCAGCGCCGCGGTCGGACCGCTCGTGCTCTATGCGGCCAAGAACGGGCTCGCAGGCGACCCGGTGCGACTGGGAATGTCGGTGTCGCGCCGCATCGGCGCGGCCGTCGTCCGCAACCGCTGGAAGCGTCGGCTTCGCGAGGCTTACCGGACGGCGCGGCCCGCATTGCCGCCGGGCAACGATCTCGTCGTGGTCGTGCGGTCGGGCCTGCCCCCCGCCGGTGCGGCTGGCACGCGGCAGGTGGCCGACTGGATTGCCTCGCTCGCCGCACGGGTCGTGGCCCGGCCAGGGCACGAGCGGACGGCCCCTGTTGCGGGCGGCTCAGCCCCACCGAGGCGGCGTCGATGAACCGCATCTCGGCCATCGTCCGCCGGATCGGCCACGTCTGCGACCGGGCCGCGACGTTCGTGCTCTTCGGACTCGTCGCGGCCTACAAGGTGTTTCTCAGCCCGCTGCTCGGCCGCCGCTGCCGCTTCGAGCCGACATGCAGCGTCTACTTTCGGCAGGCGGTCGAGAAGTACGGTGCGGTCCGCGGATGCCTGCGCGGAATGGCCCGCATCTGCCGCTGCCATCCCTGGCATCCCGGCGGCCACGATCCCCCCTGACCGCACCGCGTGCCGCCGCGTCTACTCCGGCTTCGGCACGAGGTCGAGGAGCCGGCCCGGCGAGCCCATGACGTTGTAGCCGGCATCCACGTGGAGGATCTCGCCGGTGATGCCCAGCGACTCCCGCGACAACAGCCATGCACCCGCCTTGCCCACCTCCTCGTGGGTGACGTTTCGTCCCAACGGCGACATGTGCTGGTACAGGCCGAGCATCTCGTCCACACCCGCGCCGCGGCCGGCGAGCGTCCGCAGCGGACCGGCGCTCACGGCGTTGACGCGGATGCCGGCCGGACCCAGGTCGTAGGCCATGTACTTCACGCAGGCGTCGAGCGTGGCCTTGCAGACGCCCATGATGTTGTACCCGGGCACGACCTTCTCACCGCCGAAGTAGGTGAGCGTGAGGATCGAAGCCTCCTTGGCGAGGATTCCGCGGGCCAAGCGGCCGACGGCGAGCAGGCTGTAGGCGCTCGTCTCCATCGCGACCCGAAAGCCCTCGCGGCTGCAGTTGGTCGTCTCCCCTTTCAGATCCTCGAGCGGTGCGTAGGCGATCGAGTGGACGAGGAAGTCGATCGTGCCGAACTCCTGCCGGGCACGGTCGATGACGGCGGCGATCTGCTCGTCGCTGGAGACGTCCATCGGCACGAGGAACTTCGCGTTCGGCTCGGGGTCGGTGAGCAGGGCGACGCGGCGCCGATTCCGCTGCCGGTCGTCGTCGGGCCGGTCAGGCAGGTGCGAGAAGCCGATCTGCCCGCCCTCGGAGAGGATCTCCTTGGCGATCGACCAGGCGATCGAATGATCGTTGGCGACACCGAGCACGAGTCCTTTCATGCCGTCGAATCTGCCCATCTGCCGAAATCCTCCACGGAAAGGTCGAGCCACCGGTCTGCGGCGAGAGCGGAAATGTAGCCGGACTCGCCGCATCCCTGCAACGCGGCACGGTCTGGCACCGCGGCCCTGCGATATGACCCCGTGACCCGTGGGCGGCCCCTTGCCGCCGCCGAGTGGCAGCGGTAAAACTGGCTGCCTCGCCCCGTTAGCTCAATTGGTCAGAGCATCTGACTCTTAATCAGAGGGTTCTAGGTTCGAGTCCTAGACGGGGCATTTCCCGGGCGCCTTCATGCCTTATCCAGCCGCCGTAGCGGCCGGAGCGTCGTCCGCGGCCGCCGTTCGGCGCAGCCACAAGCGGACGACGACGTGGATGAGAAATCCCGTCGGCCCGGCGAGGAACGTGAGCACGAGCGCCACGCTCCGCAGCCACCAGGGAATCCCCAGCCGGACGCTGTCGCGGGCGATCCAGGCTCCGACGACCATGTCGAAGACGAGGTAGTGCGTCCACGCCGCCGCCAGCACCCAGTCGTCGCCAAACACCGTGCGCAGGCCGGCGAGGGTCATGACGTCGGCGCCGGGAAAACCGTCGACCCTGAGCTTCCAGCCGATCACGGCCGCGTAGCAGAACGCCAGCAGTCCCGGCACGACGGTCGCACACAAGAGCCCCGACACGACCCGGCGGCCAGGAGCGAGCAGCAGCAGGATCCAGGCCACGAGGGCCAGCGTATTGGTCGCCTGAAAAAATGCCTGGGCCGTCATGCGCTCCCGGCCTCACGGCGATCGGCCGCTGCATTGCGCCGCAGCGACCGTCGTTCTACGATCCTCTGCGGCGCAGCTCGAACCGGCCGGCATCCTTCTTCGACGTGTAGTTCGCGGTGAACGTGCTGCCGTCGGCCGAGGCAGTGTAGCCGAACGTGCCGAACATCCGGCCGAGGTACGAACTCCCCGCCAGCGCCACCCGGTCACCGCAGTCCTCGACCACGTCGAGCGTGACGGAGTACCGGAAGGGGAGGAGTTTGCAGAACCGGCCCGAGAAATCGACCCGGTACTGCGTCTCGCCGCACTTCGTGAACCGGGCCCGGAGGACGCCCGAGTGTCCCGTGGTGCAACTCTGCCACGAGCCCGTCCAGCAGCCCGACAGATCAAAGGCAGAGGCCGGCAGCGCGCATGCGGCGACGAGCACCAGGGAAGACACGAAACTCCGCAGCACACGCGACGACATGACCGATCTCCCGGGGGATGATGAAGATTGGGCTACTTCCACGCCATGCCGATCATACTTCGCCTGCACCGCCAGACGCACCATGCCGCAGGAGCCGACAGCGGCGAAGTCCCCCGGCGACGAGACCCTACGGCCCCGGCTCCCGCGACACGCAGAACAGGTGCCGCTCGCCGCGGACGAAGAGATCGTTGCCGGCCGGCGCCGGCGTGGCGTCCACACCCTCGCCCATGTCGTTGTTGGCGATCACCTCGAGCGTCGGCCCGTCCGCGATCACGATGATCCGGCCGCTGCGGTCGGTGAGATAGACGTGTCCCCCCGCCGCCACCGGCGAGGCGTAGGTCTTGCCGAGGCCGGGAATCCGCTGAACTTCGTAGTGAGGCCGCCCCGAATCGGCCGCCAGGCATGTGAGCAGGCCGGTCTTCTCCTTGTAGAAATAAAGCCGGTCGCCCGAGAGCAGCGGCGAGGCGACGTCGGGCGTGTCCTTGGTGAGCGTCCAGCGGACGTGCGGCCCTCCGGCCAGATCGCCGCGGCCGGCGAGGTCGAAGCCGCCGAGAAATGCACCGCGATACCCGCTCCCCACGTAGGCGATGCCGCCGACGGCGACCGGCGTGGCGCAGGGCCGCTCCGTCTGTCCGGCACACCGCCACAGTTCCTTCCCGGTCTTGAGGTCGTAGCCCCGGGCGGCGACCTGCCCGTTCATGATCACCTGCCGGACGCCGCCGGCGTCGGTCGCCACGAGCGGCGTCGCCCAGCAGGTCTTTTCGGAGCGTGGCACCTCCCAGACCGTCCGGCCGGTGCGAACATCGAGCGCGGCAAGGAACGACGGCCCCTCATGGTCCCAGGGCACGAGCAAGACGCCACCGGCCAGCGTCGGCGAACTTCCCTCGCCGAACCCGGCGCGGGTCCGCATGTCCCCCAGGTCCCGCTCCCAGGCGAGGTCCCCGGCGAGCGTGAAGCAATACGTGCCCCGCGAGCCGAAGTGGGCGTAGACGTGGGTGCCGTCGGTGCAGGGGGAGGCCGACGCGTAGCCGTTGGTCGCGTGCGTCCCCTCGTGCGGAACGGCCTTGACGCACGACCGCGACCAGCGTTCCGCTCCCGTCGCCCGGTCGAGGCAGATGAGCCGGAAGTCCAACTGGCCGGCCTGCCCCTCGACCGGCACGGCCGTCGTCACGAACACGTCGCTGCCGGAGACGACCGGCGACGACAGGCCGCGGCCGGGTATCTCCCGTTTCCAGCGGACGCCCCGCGTGGCATCGAACGCCGTGGGGGGAGTGGCGTCGGGGGCGGCGCCAGTGCCGAGCGGTCCGCGCCAATGCCGCCAGTCTCCGGCCCGCGCCACGCCGGCCCCGGCGAGCGTCACCGCCAGCATCGCGATCGCCAGGACGTCGTGTCTGCTCATGAAGCCACCTCCGGGACGTTGGGATTGGAACGGGCACGAATGTCGACGGTTGTTCATCCCGCCACGCGCTGCCCGACGGCCGCGCTGAGCCTGCGAAACTCGGGCACCGCTTCATCGATGATCAGGGCGTAGAGTTCGGCCAGTTCCGCGGGCAGGTAGTCATGCACCACCCTGGCGCGCAGATCCCGAAGTCCGATCCACCGTTCATGGCCGCTGATGAGGCCGAGTTTCTCCATCCGCAGCGGGAGATCGCGGAACGTGTCGGACGGGGTCGCCTCGCGGACGCGCTCCCAGGTCCGAAAGAATTTCAGTGCCGACTCGAACCCGCGCAAGAACCGGTCGGACAGTGCGTCGAACGGCTCGCGCTCCTTGGGCGTGTAGGACCGCCGCGGGTCGAAGGGCCGATAGGCGTCGGCGGACGCGAACAGGAGCGCGCAGGCGGCAGCGAGTTTTTCGGCCGATGCGACAAGAAGCGGCTCGACGTTCATGCCACCCGCACCCGCCGGAGCTGCGACACAAACGCCTCTTGAGCCGCCGTCATCCGCAGCGGATCGATCACGATCACGTCGATCCGTTCCTCGCAGCGGGCAAAGAACCGATTGCTGATCCGCCGTGCCGTCTCCAGGGACGGTGCCGCCGTCATGACGAGAAGGTCGATGTCGCCACCCCGGGCCGTGGCATCCACCCGCGAGCCGACCAGTTCGATCGCATCGGCTTCGGTGCCTGCGAGCGCTTCGGCGAGCCCGAGCAGTTCCACGTCGTCGAGCCGCACGAGGCCGGCGGCCCGCAGCCCGTGCAGCCGAGCACCGAACCACGACGCGTCGGGGCGGAAGGATGGAGGAGCAGGGATCATGGGCGAGAGCGACGGCAGGGGACTCGTGACGCGTCAGTATGGCAGCCTCGCTCACTCCAGTCTCCCACTTCGCCAGCGTTCGTCGAGCCGGAGAGCGGCCCGGCCACGGCCGCCGGCCTGGTGTATAGTCCACGGACACCGTCCCCGACCGTTTCCCGGCCGCGCCAGCCGATGCCCCGACCGCCATCGCCCCCGTGGCCCGCCGCCGATCCCCCCACGCGGGCGTTCGTCGTCAGCCTGGTGACGCTTGCGGCGATGCTCGCCGCCGTGCCGTTCATCGTCCGGGCGGCCCTGGCCGTGCTCGCCGTCGACGCCACCACGCCGCTCGACTGGGTGCCGCTGACCTTCGGCCCGCGGCAGGACTACGCCGAGTTCACCAGACGGTTCGAGAGCGGCGACGTCGCCGTCGTGTCCTGGCCAGGATGCGGCCTGCGGCATCCGGCCCTGGAAAAACTCCTCGCGGCGGCCGCCGGGCCGGACGCCCCCCGCGACGCCGCGGGTCAGCCCTGGTTCGCGGCCGTCGCCACCGGCGCGGTCGCCGTCGACAACCTCACCGCCCCACCGCTGGCCCTCGACCGGACGATGGCCGTCGAGCGGATGCGAGGCATGCTCATCGGCCCCGACGGCGACACGACCTGCGCGGTGATCGGCTTCACCGCCGCGGGCATCGCCGACCGCCGCCGGGCCGTGCCCTGGATCCGCGACACGCTCGCCGCCGCCGGCGTGGAGCGGGATGCGTTGCGCATGGCCGGACCGGTCGTCGACACCACGACCGTCGATGCCGCGAGCACTGATTCGATGCGCTCTTTTGCGGCGCCGGCCGCCCTCGTGATCCTGGGGCTCACCTGGTGGTCGCTCGGCTCGCTTCCCTACGCCGGCCTCGTGTTCGTGGTCTCGCTGTGGTGCGTCGGCTTCTCGTTTCTCACGCTCCACGCCTGCGGCGACCGGATGAACCCGGTGCTGATCGTGATGCCTGTGCTCGTGCTCGTGCTCGGCGTGTCGGGGGGCATCCACCTGATGAACTACCTCGCCGAGGCCCGGGGGGCGGGCCCGGCGCACGATCTCGTGCCCCGCGCCCTGCGGCTCGGCTGGCTTCCCTGCAGCCTGTCGTCGGGCACGACGGCCATCGGCCTCGCCTCACTGGTGGTGAGCGAACTGGAGCCGATCCGCGTCTTCGGCTTTCATGCCGCCCTGGGCGTGCTCGCCACGCTGGCCGCGATGTTTCTCGTGCTGCCCGGCATCTTCGCCCGCTGGCCCCCCCGCGCGGCCGCGGCCATGGCCGCGCCGCGCTGGGCGGCCCCACTCGCCGCAGCGGTCATCCGCCGGCCGACGCCGATCGTGCTGGCCTTCCTCGCCGCGATCGCGATCGCGGCCCTCGGCCTGCCGCACGTCCGCACCTCGGTCCGCATCGACACGCTCTTCACCCCCGAGAGCCGGGTGATCCGCGACTACGCCTGGATCGAGCGGAGCATCGGCCCGCTCGTGCCGATCGAGGTGCTGCTCACGTTCGCCCCCGGTCACGACGTCCGCGCGAGCGAGCGGCTCGACGTCTCCCGCGATGTGGCCGCGCGATTGGCCGCTCTCCCCGATGTCTCCGGCGTGGTCTCGGCGGCGACCTTTCTGCCGCCGGAAACCGCCGACCGCGGCATCCGCTCCACGCTCCGCCGGGCGATCGGTGCCAGCCGGCTGGCCCGCGACCTCGCCGCCGTGGACGACCTCAAGTACGTCCGCGCCGGACCCACGGGGGAAGTGTGGCGGGTCACGGCCCGCGTGCCCGCGCTCGCGGACCTCGACTACGGCGCGTTCCTCGACCGCGTCCGGGCCGAGGTCGCCCCGGTCGCCGCCGCGGCCGGCGGCGCGTCCCGCGGCATCGCCATCACATGCACCGGCGTCATGCCGCTCGTGCACGCGATCCAAAACACCCTGCTCCGCGACCTGTTCAGCAGTTTTCTCTCGGCCTGCCTGCTGATCACGGTCGTGATGATGGTCGTCGAGCGCGGGATCGCGGCCGGCCTCGTGGCGATGATCAGCAACGTGTTTCCGATGATCCTCCTCTTCGGCCTGCTCGGCTGGACGCGACGGCCGCTCGACATCGGCAGCGTGATGACCGCCTCGATCGCGCTCGGCATGGCGATCGACGGCACGCTCCATTTTCTCACCTTTTTCCGCCGCGGCCGCGATGCCGGGCGGACACCGGCCGACGCCGTCCGCGGCGCGTTCGGCCACTGCGCCGGTGCGATGGCCCAGAGCACGCTGGTCTGCGGCCTCGGGATCATGGTGTTCGCGGCGAGCAGTTTCGCCCCGACGAGCCGCTTCGCCTGGATGCTGGCGGTCCTGCTCGCGGCGGCGCTGGCCGGCGACCTCGTGCTCCTGCCGGCGATGCTCGTCGGACCGCTGAGCCGCTGCTTCCGGGCCCGCTAGCCACGGTCAGGCGATGCCCCGACGGATCGCCCACACCGCCGCCTGCGTCCGGTCTCCGAGCGCGGTCTTCCGCAGCAGGTTTTGCACGTGCTCCTTGACCGTCTCGACGCTGATCCCGAACGTCGCGGCGATCTCGCGGTTCGAGAGGCCCATCGCCAGCGACCGCAGCACCTGCGTTTCGCGCGGCGTGAGCGGCACGTCGGTGCCGGCGGGCAGGTCGCGGTTGGCGATGGATGCCGACACCGTCCGCATCGCGCTGCCGCGGGCCGGGGTCGTGCCGCGGGCGGCTCCCGTGACCGCCTCGATCAGGTCGGCCCGGCCGATCGTCTTCGTGAGGAAGTCGTGGGCACCGGCGGAAGCGGCTCGGGCGACGTAGGTTGGGTTGTCGTATGCCGAGAGGACGAGGACGCGGATGCCGGGGGCGGCGGCGAGCAGCGGGCCGATCGCGTCGAGGCCGTCCTCGGTTCCCAGCCGGACGTCGAGCAGCACGACCTCCGGCCGGTGCCGCCGGGCGAGCCTGACGGCCTCCGCGCCCGTCGTCGCCGTCGCCACGACGCTCACTTCAGACCGCTCGAACATGCTCTCGAGACCGCATCGCACGACCTCGAGGTCGTCGACTATCAGCACCTTCACGGCCATCATCCGCTCCTTCGGACCGCTCCGGTCCGGGCTGGCAAACCCCCTCGGCCGAGGAAGTCTACCAATCGCTGGCGGCCCCCGCATCTCCGTGTCCGTGTCCTCGTCGGGGCCTCCGTGCCTGTCCCCGAGCCCCTCCGGCCCGAGCTCCTCCCGTCGGGGCCTCCGTGCCGACCGGCCACATCGCGGTCCGGTCCGCCGCTCAGTGCCCCGCCGTCTGCTACGCTGCGGCCGCACCGCAGCCACGTGGGTGGGCGACCGACACGGAATCATCGATGCTCGAGCCGCTCGTGCTCTTCGAACGCGCCGGGGTGATCGCCCTGGCCAAGCCCCCGGGCCTGGCCACGCAGGCGCCACCGGGCATCGACTCGGTGGAGTGCTGGCTGCGCCGACGGCTCCCGGCAAAGGCCTACCTTGGCATTCCGCACCGACTCGATCGGGCCGTGTCGGGCGTGCTCCTGATGGCAGCCACGCCCCGCGCGGCCCGGCTACTGTCGCGGCAGTTCGAGCGTCGCACGGTCGCCAAGCACTACGTCGCGATCGTCGAGTGCCACGGCCCGCTCCCCCCGCCCGCCGGCCAGGAGTGGCACGACCGGCTCGCCAAGCTGCCGGAGGAGCCGCGGGCCTGCATCGTCCACGAACCTGCGGGCCGCGCGGCCCTGACCGTGGCGCGAACGCTGACGCGATTGGCCACGCACGCCCCGGCCGGCGGCCGCGCCGTGCTCGCGTTCGAGCCGCGGACCGGCCGGATGCACCAACTTCGGCTCCAGGCGGCGACCCGCGGCCTGCCGATCGTCGGCGACCGGCTCTACGATCCCGCGGCCGACACCGGCTGGTGCGGAGCGTTCGGCGATGCGGGCATCGAGCCGCCGATCGCGCTCCATGCCTGGCGGATCGGGTATCGCGCCCCGGATACCGGCGCGGAGGTGTTCGCCGAGGTTCCGCTGCCGGAGACCTGGCCGGCAGCAGCACGGGCGGCCGTTACCTGAGGGTTCGCCCCCCATCCCGGGCCGCGGCCGTACACTTTCCGCACGGCCCGCGGTCCGCGGACCAAAGCGGAATCCCCCATGACACGGCTCGTCTCCCTCGGCGTGATTCTCGGCCTCGTCGCCGTCTTCGGCCTGCTCTCGCTGCGGGTCATGGCGGGCTTCATCCTGCCCCTGCTCCTGGCGGCGATGCTGGTCGTGATCTTCGGGCCGCTGCACCGGCGGCTCCGTGACCGGTTTCGCATTCCCGACTCGGTCGCCGCGGGCCTGACGACCGCGTTCGTGCTGCTGCTCGTGCTCGCGCCCGTCTCGCTGCTCGTGTTTCGTGCCGGCGGTGAGGCTTCAAAGCTCGTCCACGCGCCCGGCGGCATGCGGCTCGATCCGGCGGTGCTCGACGGGCTCGTGGCCCGGGTCAACGAGGCGACGGGCCTGCAGCTCACGGCGGAGAGCGTGAACGCCGAGATCGGGAAACTGGTCGAGGAGGGGATCGGCCCCGTGGCGAGGCGGGCCCCGGCCGTGCTTCTCAAGCTCGTGATCGGGCTGCTCGTGATGACGGTGAGCCTGTTTTATTTCCTGGCGGATGGCCGGCGCATGCTCGAGGGCGTCACCCGGCTGGTGCCGCTCGATCCGCGGTATCAATGGCAACTGCTGCAGGAGTTCGAGGAGGTGAGCCGGGCCGTGGTCAGCGCGACGTTGCTCGGGGCGCTGGTGCAGGCGCTGCTCGCCGGCATCGGCTTCGCCTTTGCCGGCCTGGGCAACGTCTTTCTCCTCACGCTGCTCACCTTCTTCGGCGCCCTCGTGCCGTTCGTCGGCGCGGCGGCCGTCTGGGTCACGGCCAGCCTGTATCTCCTGTTCTTCGCTGAAAACACCTGGGCCGCCGTCGGCCTGGCGGCCTGGGGACTGTGCGTCGTCTCGACGATCGACAACGTCGTCAAGCCGATCGTCCTTCACGGCCAGTCGAAGCTCCACCCGCTGCTGGCGCTCCTCAGCGTGCTCGGCGGGGTCGGGGCCCTGGGGCCGATCGGCATCTTCGTGGGCCCGATCGCGGTGGCCTTCCTGCAGGCGGCCCTGACGATGCTTCAGGCGGAACTCGACACCGGGGCCACCGGCCCGGCCCCGACGAAAACCGGGTAAAAACAGGGATTCCAGCCGGCCGGACCGCCGTCGGCGTCGGTTGAGGTTGCAGAGAAGGCCGGCGGGACGTTGAAATCCGGCTGAGTTCATGTCCTTGGAGACCCGTCGATGACCCTCGACTCCCTGCTGTTCATGGCGGCGTTCCTGCTATCCGGCATCGAGGCGGCCTACGTGCCGCTGCCGCCGAGCGAGGGCGGGGGCGAGTACCTCGTCCGCGTCGAACCGGACCTGGTCCGGAACGCCAGCCCGTACCAATTCACCAGCGACGTCCCCGACGATGCCCGCGACGTGCGGCGCGTCAAGATCTACGTCGCCGACACCTGGCCGCCCGAGGCCGACCGGGCCGTGCGTCTGGCGGCGAGTCGGCCCCGCGACCGGGTTCCCGTGCAGGCTGCCGGACTGAAGACGATGGCGGTCGCCGACGGAGAGACGAAGCCCGTTCCGAAGGCGAGTTCGCTCCTTCCCTGGCTGTTGGCGAGCCTGATGGCGCTCTTTCTCTCGCTCGGTGCGAACGCCTATCTCGGCATGCTGCTCGGCAGCATGCGGCAGCGTTATCTCGACGGCATCCGGCAGGGCTTCGTCAAGGTGTAGTCCCGTTGCGCGATTCGGGCCTCCGGGGGCTTTTGATCTGAAGGCGGGCCCCGTCAGGGTGGCGGCGGTGGCGGCTTGATTTGGCCGCGCCACGGGACGGACGAACGCGGCTTGCGGCCGGTCGGCCTGGCGTAGAGGACCGCGATCCCGGTCAGCACAGCGAGCGTGAGGATCAGCCAATACCGTGCCGGCATGTCGCGTGTCTCCCGGTCGTCGCGACGGACGCCGTCGCAGCCGTCTTGGCATTTGGCCCGCCGCCAAGATGAGCCGTTCCAGTCGATCGAATGCGTCCGCCTCCAGGACCACGGCCAGGCCCTTCTCGTGCAGACACCGTAGGACTGCGGCCGCGCGGGGGCAAGGCGGCCGGCGATCGTTTCGTGAAAAACGCCCAGGGCGTGAAAGCCTGCCCCGGCGGGCATCTTGTATCGATTGCTCGGCCGGGCAACGGGGGCTTGGCATCATCCTCAGCCTGGGGGGTCGCGATGGAGACGCCCGATTGGGCCGTGCACGTCAAGTTGGCCGTGCTGACCGTGGCCGAGATCAAGGCCGCCACGGAAGCCTTTGACCGGGGCGATGCCAACGTGTTCGCCGTGCTTGACGCCATCGTCGTGGCGGTCGAGGCCTACCGATCTGCCGCGCCCCGGCGCCGCGAGGCGGCGTAGCGAGTCTCCGGGAGCGGGGACGTGGTAGCATGGGCCTGGGACAGCGGCGTCCTCTGCAAGGACCCTCTGTCCGGCCTATCTCCCGCGCCCGTAGCTCAGTCGGATAGAGCATGGGATTTCTAATCCCAGGGTCGCTGGTTCGAGTCCAGCCGGGCGTACTGAAAAGCACTGGGAAACCAGTGCTTTTCTCATTTCAGGCGAGAGGGAGTTTCGTCGCCCCGGCATCAATCCTCAAAAATCCTCAAATCTTTGCCGGGCGAAGGGGGCCTGGTGGCGGGGTTGGCCCGGTCTTCCGGACGCAGCGGCAGCCCTCACTCGAACGCCCTCTCGGGGGGCACGGGTGCAGGGCCTGGGGACCGCGGGCACAGTCCCGCCGAAGGAAATCGTCAGTGACCTCAACGTCTCGGTGAACAGCCTGACGCCGGTCTCGGAGCCCCTGTACGCCGTGGCGTGATATCGCTGGTGGGTGCCGTGGTGGCGGGCTGTCACCGGTGACCGTATCGGCCCGCAAGGATTCCTTCGAACGACAGGTCTTCGTCGAGCGTCGGCCAGTGCAGCCCGAAGGGCGAGATCTCGATCCGGCCCACATCATCCGCGGCGGCCGACTCCAGCCGCGGGTTGCCCTTGGTAGGAAAACTCACCTCATGGCCGCTGGCAAACCTGATGTAGATCATTCCTCGTTCATACCATGCCTTCAGGGCGCGGTCCGCCAAGGTGCTCGGCCCATTTTTGTTTGATGAGTTCGAGATGGTCATGGATGAGATCCTCCGCTCGCGAGAGCTCTCTGACATTCAATCCGACTGATTCACGCAGTTCCACATCCGGTTCGACAACGAACACGGCTTCACCCCCGGCCCTGCGAACATGGACGTGGATTGGCGGGTGGTCGTTGCTGTAGAAGAAAAACGAGTACCCGTCTTGTTCAAAGACTTTTGGCATTGTCCAAGTTTATCTGACCGCTCGGAATCGGCATTGAGAACGCCCTGCCGCCGACCTCGGAGGCCCGGCGAGCGGATTTGAGGATTCCTCAAATCCGCAGCTTTTTCTGCCCTCTGGGCGGTCAAACTGGGGACCCACGCGAAATCTAACCTGGTGTCGGAAGTCCTTATCAGCCAACGACTAAAGGTCTATTTCGTGGTTTCTTCGGGACCTGCGAAATCGTCCCGCCTCACATTTCTAATCCCAAGGTCGTAGGTTCGATCCCTACCGGGCGTACTCTGGTCGTCGTGCAAGCCTGGCGGGCACGATCCCCCGCCCCTTTCCAGGCACCGCAGGGTGGCCAAGCCAGGCGAGCCGGGAGAGCGAGGCACGGTGCGGCCGGGGCCGGACGGTGTGGTGTTCGCGGGTAAACCTGTGGCCGTCCACCCGAATCCGTCCGACCACGTCTCACTTGACGGCAGCCTGGTGGAAACCGAGAATTTGGGGTGAAGTTGCGGGGCCTCTGAACCGATGCGTTCCAGAGGAAGCCTTCGCCTGGAATTCCGCGTACGAGGTGCTGCCATGCGACTCTGCAGATGTCGGGCTGGCTCGAGGGGTTTCACGCTCGTCGAGGTGCTCATCGTCGTCGCGGTCATCGCCGTGCTCTTGGCCATGCTGCTGCCGGCCGTGCAGTCGTTCCGCGCCGCGGCCCGGCGGACCGATTGCGGCAACAATCTCAAGCAACTTGCAATCGGCATTCAGGGTTTTCACGCCCGGAACGGTTCCCTTCCCACGGCGTGGGGACCGTATCCGCTGTACGCAACGCTGAACGACACAGGAGCGCGGAGATCCTCCAATTCACCTATGTTCGGGAGTTGGCTTGCGCACATTCTCCCCGACATCGACATGGAGGCTGAGTACATGCGGCTTCCGAAGGCGAAGGTCGCACTCGGAATGAAGCAAAAAAACCACGCGCCGGGAGTTTTTTCTCCCGTAGTCAGCGGTCCTCAAGCCAATTTCGATGATCCGAGTGACGCGCTCGATCTCTCTCGGAACGACGGCGTTTCTTTTAATGTCCACAGTTACCAAACAGGCAGCTACCGCGGTGGAGGCCCGAGTGCGACGCCGTCACTCCCCGCTAACGGCACCGTCACTAACTCAGCCACGGGCGTTGTTACGGTGACGACGACATCCCCGAGCGGTGACGTCATCCAGACGATTACGACCCCATCCAAAACGATTACTGAAGATGTTTTCGAGTCCTACGTTTCAGGCACTTTCTGGGCGAACGGAATCTCGTACGTCACTGTGAAGAAACGCAAGACCGGCACTCGGACGAGGACGGTACCCGCCTCCACGGTGACCATAGTTGTCGGCAACAGGCCGGCTGCGGCTGCGGCCGCGGCTGCGGCCGCAGGCAGCTACAATACGAACTGGGGAAGCGGCGGCAAAAGCGACAGAATTTTCGCCTACTTCAATTACGAGGGCATTTCGCCAGCCACCGAGATCGATCGCGGCAAACCGACCGAACGAACGAGGGGTTATCCGTTTGCCCAATCCACGATTCGTGTTCCAATCACGGTTTGCAAGGGTGACAACAGTGATATCGAGACAACGCGGACGGATTCATGGCTCGGAGGCCATGCATGGCCGACGACGAACTACATGATCAATCCGTTTGCGTTTGGCTGGGCGGGTAATGAACAAGGGCCGAAAATCGTGGGTGATCCGTCACCGTCCTCGGACGCAATTAATCCACCAGACAGCGTCGGGCAGTACAGATTGGTGCTGCCGGGAATCCCAAACCAAGGCACTGACCTCTACTACGATGGTGGCTTGGGCAGTCCGCAGGACAACAAGGCGTTTGGTAGTAGGGTTTCCGCGGTAGCCAAAAGGTTCGACGATATCAATGACGGGCAGTCGAACACGATTCTTATCACGGAATCGATGCGAATGTGCTCTACGGCTGTGATCGCGTCAGGCGAAGGTGCCGACGCAGTTCCGACTTTTATCAAGACGGCGCGGTTGGCTTTCTGGAGCAGTCCGGCGCTTGGCAACATCGTGGATTTGACCACACCGCCCAGTAGCCTTACCTCTCTGGCTTCGCCGGTTGTCTTGGCAATTCAGCCACATCCGTCCGCGATGTCGCCTACAGCCAATGCGATCACACCGTCAGAGGTGGCTTGGAAACCTTACACGCACAACTTTGGAGTCGAATGGGAATCCCAGGGCAAGTCAGGGCTGTTTTTTGCAAATACGTACATGTTTCAGACGCAGCCAAAATTGAATGAATGTTCGTCGTTCCGGGCGCAGTCGAACCACGGGAACCTTCTGATGGTGGCAATGTGCGACGGCTCCGTGAAACCGATCCAAAGCACGATCTCTCGGCGGGAGAAGACCGATTCGGATCTGATTGGAAAGGCTGTGGGTGGCGAACCGGATATGGGCAAGTTTGGTGATGCCAACGGCACATGGGACCAGCTCATGCGGGACAACGACGGCGTCCCAGTGAGCGGATACTGACCGCGGACGGAATGCGTCGGCCGTCCCGGTCCCTCTACCCGCGGCGGTGCAACGCAAATCCCTCGATCGCCTCGTATTCGGGCAGGCCGAGTGTGTCGTAGATTCGGGCCATTCCACGGGTGCAATCCTCCGCCCGCTGCCAAAACTCGCGGGCGTCGGTCGGCCCGGGAAAGAGAGATCTGTCCTTCTGGCTCTCGTGCTTGAAGATCGCCAGCCGCTTGCGCTCGACCTCGTCCGGTGACAGCGGCACCGCCATGTCGATCTCGTGCGGCTCCCAGTCCTGCCAGGCGCCCCGATAGAGCCAGACCTCGCAGGTCCGCGCCCAGGGAGTGGCACCGCGGGACTCGAGCGCCGCCTCGATCAGGCCGAAGCAGACGCGGTGCGTGCCATGCGGATCGGCAAGATCCCCGGCGGCGTAGATCTGGTGCGGCCGCACGCGGTCGAGCAGTTCGGCCACGATGCGGACGTCGTCGGGGCCGACCGGCCGCTTGCGGATCGTGCCCGTCTCGTAGAAGGGCAGGTCGAGAAAATGGATCCGCTCCGGCAGGACGCCCGAATACCGGGCCGCGGCCCGGGCCTCCGTCCGCCGGATCAATGCCTTGACCGTGCCCACCTCCGCGGGCTGCCCGCCCGCCACGCTCCCCGCGCTCCCGGCGCGGAGCAGGTCGCGGATCCGCTCGGTCAGCGGCCCGGGGACGCCGGCGATGCCGAAGGCTCGGCAAAACTCCTCGGCAAACTCGACGTGCCGCTCGGCGGACTCGTCCCACACCGCCATGCTGCCGCTCGTCTGGTAGGCGACGTGCACCTCGTGCCCCTGTTCGCAGAGCCGGATGAACGTGCCCCCCATGCCGATCACGTCGTCGTCGGGATGCGGGCTGAAGACGATGATCCGCTTGGGAAACTCGTCGTCCGCCGATGATCGGGCAGCCGCGGCCGCCGTGGCGGCGACGATCCGCCGCGGCTTGCCGGGCCGGCCGCCCGGCCACCCGGTGATCGTGTCCTGCATCGACCGGAAGACCTCGATGTTGATGTCGTAGGCCCGGCCCCGGGCGGAGAGCAGGTCCTGCAGGCCGTGCTCGTTGTAATCCTCGTCCACAAGCTTGAGGATCGGCTTGCCGACCTGGGTCGCCAGCCAGATGACCGCCTTCCGCGTCAGCGCCGTGGTCCAGCCGAGGCCCATCGCCTCCAGCGGGCCCACGAGCCAGGGCGACTCGAACCGCGACAGCCGCGACGCCGCCGCCCGGTCGAGCACGAAGCGGGCGGCCGGGTGCCGCTGCAGGATGCTGGCGGATACCAGCGGGTCGGGCAGCTGTTCGACCGCCCGCCGGACCACCGGCGCCTTGTGCTCGCCGAAGGCGAGGAGCAGGATCTTCCGGGCGTCGAGGATCGTGCCCACGCCCATCGTGATCGCCTGCCGCGGCACGTTTCGCTCGCCGAAAAAATCTCCCGCCGCATCGGCCCGCGTGACGCGGTCGAGCGTGATCAGCCGGGTACGGCTTTCGACCGGGCTGCCCGGTTCGTTGAAGCCGATGTGGCCGGTGCGGCCGATGCCCAGCAGCTGCAGGTCGATGCCCCCCGCGGCGCGAATCCGCTCCTCGTAGCGGGCGCAGGCGTCGAGGAGGGCCGCCCGCTGCACCATGCCGTCGGGAATGTGGATCGCTCCGGGATCGATGTCGACGTGGTCGAAGAGCTGCTCGCGCATGAAGCGGTGATAGCTCTGCGGGGCGTCAGGCGCGAGGGGCCAATACTCGTCGAGGTTGAACGTCACAACGTTGCGGAACGACAGCCCCTCGTCGCGGTGCAGGCGCACCAGTTCGCGATACACCCCGACCGGCGTGCTGCCGGTGGCCAGCCCGAGGACCGCCTGCCGTCCCGCGGCGGCACGCTCCGCCACGAGGTCGGCGATCTCCCTGGCCACCGCGCGGCTCGCTTCACCGGCGGCGTCGAAGACCGTCACGGGAACGCGTTCGACCGTGTTGCCCGCCGGCAGCGGACCGACTGCGACCGGGGCCGTTCGAGACTCGATCGGAATGTCTGGATTCATGGTTGGAAACCGAGATGTGCCGCACGGGGAGCGCGGCCGATTGGGAGGCGACGGGCTTCGCGGCGTCTTCCCGGAAGGGACCATGGCCGCGGTGAAAAAATCATACCGCGGCCTGGGGGTCACAACCATCGGAAATCGCACTCCCTGGCCGCAACTCGGACCCACCCGCCGGCGGCTCCGGCATCGGCTACGATACGCGGTTTCGCGGCACGGCCGGCTCGTGGCGGTAACGCAGCCTTCTCTCCGAGAGACGGCAACTCCTGGCAGACGCAACGCAATGGATATCGCGATCGTGCGGGATGCGCGGGCGGATGGCACCGTGCTCGTCGTCACGGGGCGGCTCGATGCCGAGTCGGCGGGGGAACTCGGCCGGGCCGTCGAGGAGGAACTTCGCCGGGGCATCGATGCCGTCGGCCTCGACTTCACCGCGGTCTCGTTCCTCAGTTCGGCCGGCATCCGGGCGCTGTTCGAGAATCAGCGGGCCGCAACGCAGGCCGGCGGCAGTTGCCTGATCGTGCGTGCGAGCGAGCAGGTGCGAAAAGTGCTCGACCTGACGCGGCTGACGCCGATTCTCATGGCCCCGGCGCAGGTCGCCGCGCGGCCCGGGCCGCAGCCGGGCGGCTCGCCGGCGGCCGCCGGCCCGACCATCATCCGTCGCGCCGGCTTCGACCTCGTCGGCATCGAGGCTCCCCCGGCCGGGCCACTGCGCGGGGAACTCATCGGCACGCCCGCCGCCGCGCTGACCGGCACGCCGTCGGCCGATCCAGTGCAGCGGCCGCTCCCCCGACATGCCTGTGCGATCGGATTGGCGGCGCTCGGGGAGACGGCGGGGGCCGCAAGCCGGGCGGGCGAAACGCTCGCCATCGGCGGTGCCGTCTTTCAACGACCGCCGCAGCCGTTCGCCGCCGTCGACTACCTGGTCGGCAGCGGCGACCTCGTCGCCGAGGCGGCCTTCGTGTCCGGCCTGGTCTGGCAGGGTGTGCCGGGAGGAAGGACAGGCTTCGAGACCGCGGATGGCGGAGGCTTGCGGCTCGGCCATCTGCTCGACGCCATCATCGACCAGGCCCGGGCCGACGTCGTCGCCGTCGTCATGGCCGCAGAGGTGCAGGGCCTCGTGGCCGCGGAACTGATCCGACCGCTGGCCGAGGCGACGCCGACCGACCATCCCTGGACGGCCGACCGCGACACCGTGGCCCGCTGGCTCTGCTTCTCCCGGGAGCCGGTCCACGCCCGGCGCACCGCTCTCGTTGCCGGCGTCGCTGCCCGTGGCCGGCCGGACGGCCCGCTGGCGGCATTCGTCAGGCCGCTGGATGCCGCCGGAACCCTCCACGGCCACCTCCATGCGGCAGTGTTTCCGCTCCATCCGCTGCGGCGCGGGCCCCTCGACGTCGCCGCCACGGTCGACACCCTGACCAAGTCCGCGCCGCTGGCCGTCATGCACCTCGTCGTCGATCCGCAGCCGGTGCTGGGGAGCGGAGAGTCGGAGTTCGTGCGCGGCGGATGCTGGTTCGCCCCGCTCGAATTCGGCCCCGGGAGGGCGGCATGATCACGCTCCTCTCCACTTGGACGTTCGGCCTGGCGCTCGGGCTCGTGGCCCTCGGCGTGTTCGTCAGTTACCGGCTGTTCTCGTTTCCCGACATCACGACCGACGGCTCGTTCACGCTCGGTGCCGTCGTCGCCGCGGTGCTGCTCACGGCCGGCGTCGATCCGGCCGCGGCGACGCTCGCGGCCCTGGCCGCCGGCGGGCTGGCCGGGAGCTGCACCGCCCTGCTCCATGCCTTCCTCGGCATCGAGCCGCTGCTCGCCGGCATCCTCATGACGACGACGCTCGCCAGCGTGAACCTGGTGCTTCTCGGCCGCAGCAACGTGCCGTTGTCCGGCATCACGACGCTCCTCGACCGGGCTGAGAGCCTGCTCGCCTCCCCGTGCACCGCGGTCGGCTGCTCCGCGGAGGTCGCCGGCGAACTGGCGCGGCTGCTGTTCGTGGCGGCGATCGTGGGTGTGGCGATCGTGACCCTGTGGCTGTTCTTCCGCACCAGGCTGGGCACGGCGATGCGGGCCGGTGGCGACACGCCGACGATGGCCCGGGCGCTCGGCCGCGACACCGGCCTGCTCACCGTGGCCGGCCTGGCGATCGCCAACTCGCTCATCGCCCTCGCCGGCGCGGTCGTCGCCCAGTACCAGGGATTCACCGACGTGCAGATGGGGATCGGCATGGTGGTCTGGGGCATGGCGAGCGTGTTTCTCGGCACCGCGCTCGTCGGCGACGTGCGGCTGGGCGGGGCCCTCCTGGCGACGGTCGCGGGCAGCGTCAGTTTCCGGCTCCTCGTCGCCGCCGCGCTGCGGGCCGGGCTCGATCCCGACTGGCTCAAGGCCGCCACCGCGGCGGTGGTGCTCGCCGCGCTCGTCGCCCCCCGTTTGCTCCGGCGCGGCCAGCGGCAGGGAGCCCGTTGACATGGTCACGTCCGTGCCCGAACGCGCCCCTGCCGAGACGCCTGCGGATGCCGCTTCCCCGCATCTCGAACTCCGTGCCGCCCGGGTCAGTTTCACCGCCCCCGGCGGGCCGCTCGTCCACGCGGTCGATGGCATCTCCCTGGCCGTGCCGCGGGGCACGTTCGTCGTCGTCGTGGGCACGAACGGGTCGGGCAAGAGCACGCTGCTCGGCTCGATCGCCGGCACCGTGCGGCTCGACGGCGGCAGCATCCACCTCGCCGGCCACGACATCACGGCCTGGCGCGAGCACCAGCGGGCCCGGCTCATCGGCCGCGTGTTCCAGGATCCGCGTGCCGGCACCGCGGGCAGCCTCACCGTGATCGAGAACCTGGCGGTGGCCGCGAGCCGCGGCCGGCCGGCCGGACTCGGCTGGGCGACGAGCCGGGCCCTGCGTGCCGAGGCCGCGTCCCGCCTGGCCGCCATCGTGCCCGGCCTCGAGGGACGACTCGACCAGCCGATCGGCTCGCTCTCCGGCGGGCAGCGGCAGATCGTCACGCTGCTCATGGCGACCTGGCATCGCCCCGAGCTTCTCCTCCTCGACGAGCACACCGCCGCCCTCGATCCGGCGGCCGCCGACCGCGTGGTGCAGGCCACGGCCCGGATCGTGCGCGAGGGCAACCTCACCGCGCTGATGGTGACCCACTCGCTCGCCCAGGCGGCCACGCTCGGCGACCGGCTGCTGCTCGTGCATCGCGGCCGTCTCGCCATCGATGCGCCGGGGCCGGCCAAGCGCCGCCTCGGTGCCGAGGATCTCGCCGACCGATTCGACCGCCTGCGGCGGGCCGACCAGCTCGACCAAGCGGCGGCCCGGACGCTGGCCGACCGGTACGCCTGACAGGAGCCCAGTGCCATGCCCACGTCGGTTCTCCGCTTCCTGCGCCAGGCGCTCCCCACCCTCGCCCTCCTCGGCGGCGCCTCGGCCCTGCTCCTCGCCACCGATCGCGGCGGCGCGGCCCGGCGTCTGCCGGCCGTGGCGGTGCTCCAGCAGGTGAGCACGGCGGTGCTCGACGACGCCGTCCGCGGGATGATCGAGGGGCTCGCCGACCGCGGCTTTGTGGCGGACAAGACCGTGACGATCCGCCGCTTCAACGCCGAGGGAGACGCCGCCCAGGCCAACGCCATCGCGCGGGAGATCGTCAACGGACCGTACGACCTCGTGCTCACCTCCAGCACGCCGTCGCTGCAGGCGGTGGCGACGGCGAACAGGCGCGGCCGCATCCGCCACGTCTTCGCGGCGGTCGCCGATCCCTGCTCCGCGGGCGTCGGCCTCGACCGCGCCGACCCGCTCGTGCATCCGCCGCACCTCGTCGGCTACGGCAGCCTCGCTCCCGTCGACGCCACGTTCCGCATCCTCCAGCAGGCCAACCCCGCGGTCCGCCGGGTGGGCGTTGCCCACAACCCCGCCGAGAGCAACTCGCGCCGCTTCATGGAACTGGCCCGGGCGTCGTGCGCGGCACGCCGCATCGATCTCCTCGAGGCCGCGGTGGAAAACTCCGCCGGCGTGATCGAAGCGGTGCAGTCCACGATCGCCCGCGGTGCAGAGGCGATCTTCGTGCCCGGCGACACGACCGTCTCCAGCGTGGTCGAGTCGGTGATCGCGACCGCCGCGAAGGCGCGGCTCCCGGTCTTCACGGTGGTTCCAGGCGCGCCGGACCGGGGCACGCTGTTCGACGTCGGCTTCGACTTCCGCGAAGTCGGCCTGCTCGCCGGCCGCACCGCCGGCGACATCCTCGCCGGTGCCGACCCGACGCGGATCCCGATCGGCGAGACGGCCCGCGAGATTCCCCCTCGGCTGACGGTGAACCGGACCGCCCCGGGCTACGATAGAGCCGCCTGGAACTTCCCCGCCGACCTGCTGGACCAGGCCGCGGTGGTGATCGACGCCGCGGGCCGCCGGGATCGGCCGGAGGCGGTGCTTCAGGGGCCGTTCACCGAGGCGCTGCCGGAGCGGTGACCGGCGCGGGGAGGACATCACCCGGCCGAACGGTCGCGTGCTCCTCCATTTCGACGTTGAGCCTTCCCGGCGGCACCGCTACGCTTCCTCGGGGTGGACGCGGTCCTGGGGGTCAGGTCCGATTCCTCCGCGGCCCCGATGCGACAGGTCGATCGATGACCGCCCTGACCTTCTGCCTGCTCGCCGTCTGTGCGACGGGCCTCGGTCTGTATGCCACGGCCTGGCTCGTGAGCGTCTGCTGGTGCCGGGCCGCCTCGCGCCGCCGCCCCGTCGTCGATCACACCCCCGTGACGATCCTCAAACCGCTCTGCGGCTTCGACGAGGAGCTCGAAGAGAACCTGCTCTCGTTCTTCCGCATCGAGCACGACCAGGTGCAGCTCGTGTTCGGCGCCGCCGATCCGGACGATCCAGCCCTGGCCCTCGTCCGCCAGCTCGCCCGTCGTCACCCGGACCGCGACGTGGCGATCGTGGTCGGCTACGACAGCGACGCCGCCAGCCCCAAGGTCGGGCTCCTCGAGGCGCTGCTGCCGCACGCCCGGCACGAGGTGATGCTGCTCTCCGACAGCAACGTCCGCATCGGAGCCGACGAGATCGGCCGCGTCCTGCCCTGCTTCGCCGATCCGCGCGTGGGCATGGTCTACCAGCCCGTGGTCGGCGTCGGCGAGCGGACGCTGCCGGCCGCGGTCGAGAACCTGCACTACACCGAGCTCGCCGGCCTGCTCTCGATCGGCGCGGCGCTGGTGGCGGGACAGCATGCCGTCAACGCCAAGGGGCAGTGGGTGCGCCGCCGCGCCCTCGACGACGTCGGCGGCTTTGCCGGCGTCCGCGACCACGGCGCCGACGACTTCGTCCTCTCCCGGCTCGTGGCCGGCGCCGGCTGGCGGCTGCGGCTCGCCCCGGTGCCGGTGCGGATCGTGCACCGCGACTGGTCGTGGCGCGGCCTCGTGCAACGGCACCTGCGGCACTCCGGCCTGCGGCGCCGCATCTGCCCCTGGGCGTACCCGCTGGAGCTGCTCCTCAATCCGCTCCCCTGGACGCTCCCGCTCGTGGCGACCGAATACGCCCCCCTCGTGCCGGCGGTCGTGACGCTGAAGATCATCCTCGAGGTTTCGGCGGCCCGGCTGCTGCGGTCCGCTCCGCTGGCCGCGGTGCACGCCGCCGCGATTCCGCTCAAGGACGCCCTGTATTTCGCCGGCTGGTTCGCCTCGTTCACGGTGCGGACGGTAACCTGGAGGGGTCGGACCTATGCGATCGGCCCGGGAGGACGGCTGGCTCCGGTCGAGCCGCTCCCCGCGGCCGAACTCGCGGCCCGTCCGGCTGCCTGATCCGCAGCCGTCCTTTCCGCGACGGGATGCACGTCATGCACAGGCTCGTCTTCGCGTTTCTGGGCGTCATCCTCCCGGCGTGTGCCAACGCTGCGCTGGCGATCGCGGCGGAACCGCCGCTGCGGGTCGGCATGGAACTCTCTTATCCGCCGTTCGAGATGACCGACAGGCAGGGGCGGCCGACGGGCGTGAGCGTGCGGCTCGCCGAGGAACTGGCGCGGCATCTCGGCCGCGAGCTCGTCATCGAAAACATTCCCTTCGACGGCCTCATCCCCGCCCTGCGGACGGGCAGGATCGACTGCATCATCTCGTCGCTCACCGCCACGCCCGAGCGGGCGAAGACGATCGCCTTTTCCGAGCCGTACCTGACGACCGGCCTGGCCCTGCTCGTGGCCGCGAAGTCGCCCGTGCAGTCCGCGGCCGACCTCGACGCCCCCGGCCGGGTGATCGCGGTCAAGAAGGGGACGACCGGCCACCAGTATGCCGCGACCGCCATCAAGAAGGCCCGCCTGCTCGTGCTCGACAAGGAGTCGGCCGCGGCCCTCGAGGTCACCCAGGGGAAGGCCGACGCCTTCGTCTACGATCCGCTTTCGGTCTACCAGCATCACAAGCGGCATCCCGACACGACGCGGCCGCTGCTCACGCCGTTTCGCGCGGAGACCTGGGCGGTCGGCCTGCGGCCGGGAAACGACGACCTGAAACGCAGGGTGAACGAGTTCCTGGAAAAGTTCCGTGCCGACGGCGGCTTCGAGCGGCTCGGCGACGAGTTTCTCGCCGAGGAGAAGGCCTACTTCAAGAAGCACGCCATCCCGTTCTTCTTCTGAGTCGGCGGCCATCGGGGCCGGATCGCCGGTCGCCCATCCGGGCCGCCGGCCGGGCATGGTATCCTCGCCGCATGCCCCGCTGGCTCGCCTTCACGATCGTCCTTGCAGCGCTCGGCATCGCCGTCGCCCTGGCAGCGGCCAGGGTCGACGTCGCCTGGAACTGGTCCGGCGTGTGGGACTACCGGGAAAAGCTCGTTCTCGGCTGGCTGATGACGGTGGGGCTGAGCCTCGCCGCGCTCGTCGTCAGCACGCTCGTCGGCGGCCTTGCCGCCGCCCTGCTCCGCTCCGGTCGGCCGCTGGCCACGGCCGCGGCACGTGTCTACGTGGAACTGATCCGCGGCACGCCGCTGCTCGTGCAACTGCTCCTCGGCTTCTACTTCGTCGGCACCGCCATCGGCCTCCAGAACCGCTACGTCGCCGGCGTGCTGCTCTTGTCGCTGTTCAGCGGCGCCTACATGGCCGAGATCATCCGCGGCGGCATCGACGCCATCCCGCGCACGCAGATCGACAGCGGCCGGGCGATCGGCCTCACGCCCTGGCAGATCCAGCGGTTCGTCGTCCTCCCGCAGGCGGTGCGGATCGTGCTCCCGGCGGTCGCGGGCCAGTTCGTCTCGCTCGTCAAGGACTCGTCGCTGCTCTCCGTGCTCTCGATCGGCGAGTTCACGCTCGCGGCCCAGGAGGTCAACTCCTTCACCTACGCGACGCTCGAAACCTATCTGCCGCTGGCCGTCGGCTATCTCGTCCTCACGCTCCCGCTGGCCGCGGTCTCGCGCTGGCTCGAACACCGCCTCCGCTACGAGGCGGCCTGAGCCGCGTCACACCCGCCATGCGTCTCTCCATCCACGGGCTCGTGCAGCGGTTTCCCAGCCCCGACGGCGGTCAGGCCACCGTGCTCGACCGGCTCGACCTCGAGACCGGCGCGATCCGCACGCTCGTCCTCGTCGGTCCCTCCGGCGGCGGGAAATCGACGCTCCTGCGGATCCTCGCCGGCCTCGACGTGCCCGTCGCCGGAAGCGTGGCCTTCGACGGCGTACCTTTGCCCCGCGACGAACGGGAGCTGGGCGGTTATCGACGTACCGTGGGCACGGTCTTCCAAGCGTACAACCTTTTTCCGCACCTCAGCGCCATGGACAACCTGCTTCTGCCCCTGGTTCGCGTCCACGGCCTCAGTCCGGCCGCGGCCGCCGCGCGGGTGCGGGAGCCGCTGCGCCGGTTCGGGCTCGAGGAGCACGCCGGCAAGCGACCGGCCGAACTCTCCGGCGGGCAGCGGCAACGGATCGCGATCCTCCGGGCGCTCGTCGTCCGCCCCCGGCGGCTGTTCCTCGACGAGCCGACGTCGGCGCTCGACCCCGAGATGGCGGCCGAGGTGCTGGCGATGGTCGGCGAACTCCGCGAGTCGGGCACGCAGTTCGTGCTCGTGACCCACGAGATGGGCTTCGCCCGCCGAGCCGCCGACGAGGTGGCCTTCATCGCCGACGGCCGCGTGCTCGCCCATGCCGCGGCGGACGATTTTTTCTCGCGCCCCGCAGAGCCGCGGGTCCGGGCCTTCCTACACCGGGAACACCTGCCATGAAAATGCCGCCGACCATTCCCCCGCCCGACACCCCGCCCGCCCCGGCCGCCGACCATCGCGCCGACACGAGCCTGCAGGCGTTCCTCGGCAGCCTCGTCGCCGACGCCGTCGCCATGCCGGTCCACTGGTACTACGACACCGCGGCCCTCGACCGCGACTATCCGCAGCTGTCCGACCCGCGGCTCCCGCCCGCCTGCCTCGCGCCGCGGTCGCCGCATCCCGACAGCATCCTCTGGCGTTCGAGCTACTCGCCGCCGACGCCGCAGACCGACATCCTGCACGACCAGGCCCGGTTCTGGGGACAGCGCGGCATCCATTACCACCAGTGTCTCGCCGCCGGCGAGAACACGCTCAATTACCGGCTCGCCGGCGAGCTGTTCGCGGTGTTGCGGCGCGACCGGGAGTACGACCCGGAACGCTGGCTGGAACGCTACGTGGCCTTCATGACAGAGCCGGGCCGGCACCGCGACACGTACGTCGAGGAGTGCCACCGCCACTTCTTCACGAACCTCGGCAGCGGCCGCAAGCCGATCAGCTGCGGTGTCCGCGACGTGCACATCGGCGGCCTGGCGCCGGTGCCGGCCATCGTCGCCGGCCTCGGCCCGCGTCACCCGGACATCCGCCGGATCGTGCGGCTGCATGTCTCGCTCACGCACCGCGACGACGACGTCCTTGCCGCGGCCGACGCCCTCGCCAGGATTCTCGTCCGCCTGACGCGGCCCGATCGGCCGGACGGGCCTCGCGACCTCCGCGAAGCGATCGTCGAGGAGGCGGGAGACTGGGCGTCGGACGCAAAACTCACCTCCTGGGAACGCCGCGCGGCGACCGGGCCGGCCGCGTGTCCGGACCGGGCCGTCGTCGGGACCGTGCTCAGCCCCGCCTGCTACATCGACGACGCCTTCCCGGCGGCCCTGTATCTGGCCGCCCGTCACGCGGGCGACTTTGCCGCCGGGGTCCGGGCCAACGCCCTGTGCGGGGGCGACAATTGCCACCGGGCGGCGGTCGTGGGATCGTTGCTGGCGGCCGTTTCGGCCCCGCCGGACCGGCTGCTGGAGGGACTCGCCGGCCGTGCTATGGTTGAGCGTCTGTCGAACGCCCCGTAGCCCCGGAATCGCGCATGGTGCCCGCACTCCAGACCGCCCCGCCGGCCCGCGGCCGGTTCGCCGACCTCGAACTCCCCCTCGTCCCGACCCGCACGCCCCTGCTCGACGCCGATCCTGCCGCGACCGAACCGCTGGTCGCCAAGCGGGCCGAACTGCGGCGCTACTTCCATCAGACCTGCGGCCTCTACGAGCGGCTCTTCGACCTGATCCGCGACGAGGCCTCCTACTACGACCGGCCGGAGCCCCTGCGGCACCCGCTGATCTTCTACTTCGGACACCCCGCCGTCTTCTACGTCAACAAGCTCACAGCCGGCCGCTTCATCCCGCGGCGAATCGATCCGCGGCTGGAGGCGATGCTGGCCGTGGGCGTCGACGAGATGTCGTGGGACGACCTCAACACGGCACATTACGATTGGCCCTCCGTGCAGACGGTCCGCGACTACCGGGCGGCCGTTCGCGATCTGGTCGACGAGTTCATCCGGTCGATGCCGCTCGAACTGCCGATCGGCTGGAACTCGCCCGCCTGGCTGATCCTGATGGGGATCGAGCACGAACGCATCCACCTCGAGACGTCTTCGGTGATCATGCGGCTCATGCCATTGGGAGATCTGCGGCACGGGGCAGAGCTGACGGCGGCGGAACGCCGGCTCTGGGCCTCCTGCCAAACGACCGGCGCCTCACCCCCGAATCCCTGGCTGCCGGTGCCCGCCCAGAACGTGCGGCTCGGCAAGCGGGCCGACGACCGGACCTACGGCTGGGACAACGAGTACGGCGTCGAGGAGGTGAACCTGCCCCCGTTCCGCGCCGCCCGACAGCTCGTGTCGAACGGCGAGTTTCACGGGTTCGTCGCCGCCGGCGGCTATCGCGACGAGTCGCTCTGGACTGAGGAGGGTACGGGCTGGCTCCGGTACACGCGGGCCGAGCATCCGAAGTTCTGGCGCCGGACGGCGGCGGGGTACGTGCAACGGAACCTGCTCGAGGAAATACCCCTGCCGCTCGACTGGCCGGTCGAGGTCAACTGCCTCGAGGCCCAGGCCTACTGCCGCTGGCTCGCCAGGACGACCGGCGAGAACGTCCTCCTGCCCACCGAGGCCCACTGGCACGCGCTGCGCCGGCACGTGCCCGGCGACCAGCCGAGTTGGGAGACCGCTCCCGGCAACATCAACCTCGCCCACCATGCCTCGAGCTGCCCGGTGGACGCCTTTCCGCAGGGGGATTTTTTCGACGTCGTCGGCAACGTCTGGCAATGGACGCGGACGCCGATCATGCCCTTCAAGGGCTTCGAGGTGCATCCGCTGTACGACGATTTCTCGGTGCCGACCTTCGACGGCCGCCACAACCTCATCATGGGCGGCTCGTGGATCTCGACCGGAAACGAAACGCTGGCCAGCGCCCGCTATGCCTTCCGGCGGCACTTCTACCAGCATGCCGGCTTTCGCACGATCGTCGAGCAGCCGGGGAACGAGGCCGTGACGGCCGGCGCGCGGCTCTACGAGACCGACCAGCTCGTGACGCAATACCTCGACTTTCACTACGGTTCGCCCGCGGCGCTCGGCGTGCCCAACTTCCCCCGGGCCTGCGTCGAGGCCGTCATGCCGCGCGTGCCGGCGGACCGGCGTCGCCGTTGCCTCGACATCGGCTGTTCGGTGGGCCGCTCCGCATTCGAGTTCGCCCGCCACTTCGCCCACGTCGACGCCCTCGATTTTTCGGCCCGCTTCATCCAGGCGGGGGTCCGGCTGCAGGAGGGGGACGAGGTCTTGTACGAGGTTCCGACCGAGGGAGAACTGACGGTCTCGCGGGCCGTCTGCCTCGAACGGCTCGGACTCGCGGCGGTCGCGGGCCGGGTGTCCTTCATGCAGGGCGACGCCTGCAATCTGAAGCCGATCTACGCCGACTACGACCTGGTGTTCGCCGGCAATCTGATCGACCGCCTCTACGACCCGCGGCTGTTCCTCGACCTGATCGGCGACCGCGTCGTTCCGGGCGGCCTGCTCGTGCTCACGAGCCCGTACACCTGGCTGGAGGAATACACGCCGCGGGACAAGTGGATCGGCGGCCGGCGCGAGCACGGCGAGCCTCTCGACACGTTCACCGGAATCGAGCGGATCCTCTGCCCGCGGTTCACGATCGAGCACCGCGCGGAGATCCCGTTCGTGATCCGGGAAACCGCCCGCAAGCACCAGCACTCGCTGGCCGAGATGAGCATCTGGCGACGGCTGACCGGCTGACGTGCTACACTCCGTCGGCGTGGGCGGCCGTGGGCAGCGCCGCCCCGCGGGGTGGGCTGCAGGACCGCCCGCCAGGGCAGGCGATGGCATGTCATCCGGAACCACGTTCGACCCGAGTCGCGAGTGGCTGGGCATTGATGCGGTCGATCTTGCCGACCCACGGCGCGTGCTCGGTCTGACTGCCGCCGAGCTCGATCGCGAAGCGATCATCCGGGCGGCCGATGATCGACTGGCGATGCTCCGCGACATCGATCCCGGCCCGTTCACCCTGGCGCGGGCGGCGTTGATGAACCGCGTGACGGAGAGCAGGGACGGGCTCCTGGCTTCGTTGCCCGCACGTGCGGGCAGCGGATTCGCGCCGCCGCCCCCCCCTGGGGCACTGCCACGGCCTGCCGGATCCTCGGCAGCACCGGGGCGATGCCCGCCGGCACCGCCCTCAGCCGTCCCGGCAGCGCCCTCCGCCGGCCTGTCACTGCCCCTGCCCACGTCGGCGACCGTGCCGACCGGACAGAGCGCAGAGACGAGTGCCGCCCGGGCGGCCCGACGGCGGGCCCCACCGACCGGCGACCGTGGTGCGTCACGCCGGACCGTGAGCTGGTTGCTGCCACTGCTCGCGCTGGCGACTCTGGCCGCCCTCGGCGTTGCATTTCGAGATCAGCTGCTGTCCAGAGACGATCGACGGACCGCCCGCGTTCCTGACGCCGGCGTGAATCGCGAAGCGTCGCTCCAGCGGATGGGCGGTCCTGACACCACGTCGCCGGCGTCGCTGTCGATTCCGAAACAGCCTTCCGCCCCGCAGCCGGTGGCCGTTGCACCGGGCACCGGGCCGCGGGAGCAGCCTGCCCCGCGCGTCAGCCCGGCCGAGCCTGATCCGGCGCCGCCGGTCGCGACGCCGGGGCCGCAGTCGCCGCCACCAGGTCCAGCGGTCACGACGGCGACGAATCCGCCCCGGCCCGTCGCCGTCGATGCGGGCCGCATCGACGACCTGCTCGCCGCCGCCAGGACGGCGCTTGCTGCAGGTCACTTCGACCGCGCCGACGAGGCGGTCCGCCGGGCACGCGATGCGGCCCCGGATGGTTCGGGCGCCGATCGCGTCGCCGGCTGGGAGCAACTCGCCTCACACGCCAGGCGGTTCGCCTCCTTCCGCGGCCAGGCCCTCAAGGCCGGCGCAGGCCGCGACTTCGAAGTCGGCCAGGACGTCATCTCCGTCATCGAGGTGAACGACCGCACGTTCATTTTCCGTCATGCCGGCCACACCCAACGCATTCCCGTCGACGAGGTTCCGGAGGCGATCGCGATGACGATGACCAGGAAGTGGTTCGCGGGGGGCGGGCAGGCGGCCAATCACCTCTTCGTCGGGGCTCGGTACCTGACCAGACCGGAGCCGGACCCGGCAGCCGCCCGCAAGGCGTGGCTCGCGGCCCGCGCGGCGGGCGAAGACGTGTCTCTCCTCATGCCGCTGCTCGACGACCCGCTGCTCCGCGCCGGCGCGTCGCGCCGCTGACCGAACGGCGCGGCCGGCGGATCAGTAGATCGCCTCCAGGATCGGCACCAGGTCGGCGGCGGCGAGCTGCACCGGGTTGCCGCGCATGCTGGCGCCGCCCGAGTTCGCCGCCAGCCAGCCGACCCGGTCCCTGCGCAGGCCGAAGTCGCGGAGCCGCGCCGGGGCTCCGACCGCGACGCAGAGCGACTCGATTCGCGCGCCGAACGCTGCCGCTGCCGCGGCGTCCGCGGCCGGCGCGCCGGGATCGATCGCCCGCTCGAGGCGGGCGAGGTGGGGCTCCGCGACCTGGCGATTGACCCGCACGGCCACCGGCAGGAGCGCCGCACAGGCGGCACCGTGGGCGGCTCCGCACTCGACGCCGAGTGCCGCCGCCACGCCGTGGGCCATGCCCAGCCCCGAGTTGGCCAGGGCCATGCCGGAGACGAGCGCCCCGTGGCTCAGCGCCGCGCGGGCGGCGAGATCCCGCGGGTCTGCGACGGCCTGTGGCAGGGCGGCGATCGCCCCGGGCAGGGCGCCCAGAACCAGCGCCCGCGGAAGCGGCTGTGCGAACCGGGAGATGAACGATTCGACGAGCTGGGTGATGCAGTCGAGGCCGGCGGCGACCGTGGTGCCACGATCGCACGTCACCGTCAGCGCCGGATCGACGACCGCGGCCCGCGGCACGAGGAACGGACTACGCAGGCTGCGCTTGAAGCCGCGGCGCGGACAGGAAATGACGGCGTTGCGGGTCGCCTCCGCGCCCGTGCCCGCCGTGGTCGGCACGGCGACCAGCGGCAGCACCGGCTCCCGCAGCGGTAGGCCCCGGCCCACGCCTTCAAGTCGATCGACCACGGCGGCATCGAGGTCCGACTCGTCCGCGGCCAGATTGGTGACCAGTCCGGCCAGCGCCTTGGCGAGGTCGATCGTCGAGCCGCCGCCGATCGCCACGACCACCACGCCCTCGCGCGGCGCGGCCGACTGCCGCGCGAGCAATCCGACGACGTCGGCGACGGTGGGCTCGCCGCCGGCCGTGCCCACGAGCGTCGCCGTCACCCCGGCGGCCGCCAGCGCCGCCACGACACCGTCGCTCCCCCCTGCCGCCCCGAGGGCCCGCGCACCGGCCACGATCCAGGCGCTGCTGCCGAGGGAGGCCACCGTCGCGCCGAGGTCGGCGATCCGCCCCGGCCCGAAGAGGATCGTCGGCGGGGCACGAAACTCGTATGCCGGAACGCCCTCCGCCGCTCGCGTCGCTTCGCTCATCGTTCGCTTGCTGCCGGATGGGCTCTTGCAATGGACCGTCCCGGGCCGGACCCGTACTCTGGACGAGCATTCCACGGCCGCACCGCGGCCGCAACCGGCCCCGGCGATCTCCGATGGACAGAGCCAATCCTGCACTGCCGATCTCCTGTTCCGCTGCCCCGGTCCGTGGCACCGTCCGGCCGCCGGGTTCGAAGAGCATCACCAACCGGGCTCTCGTTTGCGCGGCACTGGCCCGCGGACGGAGCCGACTGAGCGGTGTTCTCGACAGCCAGGACACCCGCGTGATGGCCGCCGGCCTCGCCGCGCTCGGCATCAAACTGCATGCCGACTGGGATGCCGGCATCGTCGACGTCGTGGGCGCGGGGGGATCGATTCCGGCGACCACCGCGACGATCGACTGCGCCGCCAGTGGCACGACGATGCGGTTCCTGTCCGCCGTCTGCAGCCTCGGTTCCGGCACCTACCGGCTCGACGGCACCGCGCGGATGCGGCAGCGGCCGATCGACGACCTGCTCGAACCGCTTCGCGGCCTGGGCATCGACGCGCTGGCGGAGAGCCCCGGCGGCTGTCCGCCCGTCGTGATCCGGTCCCGCGGCCTGCCCGGCGGCCGGATCGCCGTCCGCGGCACGACGTCGAGCCAGTTCGCCAGCGGCCTCGCCCTCGCCGCTCCCTGTGCCGCCGCCGAGACGACGATCGAGTTCACCGGCCGGCTGGTCTCGCTTCCCTACCTGGAGATGACGCGCCGCGTGATGGACTCGTTCGGCGGCCGCTGCACGGCACCGACGCCGAGCACGTGGGTGATTCCGGCGACCGGCTACACGGGCTGCGGCTACGCGATCGAGCCCGACGCCTCGGCGGCAAGTTACTTTCTCGCGGCCGCGGCGATCACGGGGGGCCGCGTCCGGGTCGACGGTTTGTCACGGGCCAGCATGCAGGGGGACGTGGCATTCGCCGACGCGCTGCAGCGCATGGGCTGTGCCGTGACCTGGCAGGACCCCTCCCCGGCGGTGCCGCAGGGAGCGGTCGAGGTGTCGGGGCGGGCGGAACGCGGCATCGACATCGACATGAACGCCATCAGCGACACCGTGCCGACGTTGGCGGCGGTGGCGGTCTACGCAGCGACGCCGACCGCGATCCGCAACGTGGCCCACATCCGCGACAAGGAGACCGATCGGATCGGTGATCTCGTGCGGGAACTGCGTCGCCTCGGCTGCCATGTCGACGAACGGCCGGACGGCCTCACCATCCATCCCCGGCCGCTCCAGGGCGCCCGCGTGGCCACCTATGACGACCACCGCATGGCGATGAGCCTGGCACTCATCGGCCTGCGGACAGAGGCCGTCGTGATCGAAAATCCGGACTGCGTCGGCAAGACTTTTCCGGGGTATTGGCGGATGCTGGAAGATCTCAGGACGGGCCGCTGTCCGCCCCCCGCATGACCGCCTCCGCCGCCTCAGCGATCCGAACCCTCGAGAACACGGGCCGCCGCCGCGAGCAGACTCTCCACCCGTACATCGCGACTGACAGGCTCCCCGCGGAGTTCGGGGTCGGATGCCACGAACCCGCCCCCACAATGCTGGCAATACACCCGCTCACCAAGCAGGCTGACCGGCACCCTCAGTTGCCGTCCGCAGACGGGGCACGACTGGTGGAAATGAACTGCCGATTCGTGGATAGTCATGGGTCGACCTGTGTGAAATTCAGCTTTCCTGCCTCCGATCGGCCGACGACGGCCGCAGCCGGCTCTCCACTCGCCAAGGCTCTGGACGCGTCAGTGTATGGCCGCCGGCCGGGGGGGGCAATGCTGGCCGTGTTTGATTTTCGTAATGGCCCGGAAAACGCCGTTTCCGGCCGGTGAGGCGACCGGTTCGCTATAGTGAACCGGGTGGTTCGTTGCCCGTCGCGCTCTCGCCGGACGGGCATCGCCCCGGGGAACAGTCGACATGTTGTATCGGCCTTGGGTGTCGGTCGTCGTCGCTGCATTCTGGTGCCTCGCCACCGGCTGGCTTTTCATTCAAAAAATCGCCCCGTCGCTCTCGACCGGCTCGCCGCCGGGGCACGGGCAACTCGTCCCCGCGGGCGTCGACTCCATTCCGGTCGCCTGGTCGGTGCTCTGGAACGACATGCCGCTGGGCTGGGCGCTGGCGGAATCCCGCTGGCTCGACGACGGGCAGATCACGGTCGACAGTCACCTCCGTCTCGATCGCGTCCCTCTGGACGAAATGATTCCGAAGTGGACGGCCGAGGTTCTCGCCAGCGTCCTCCGGTCCCCCGGCCATGCGACCAACGGCCCGCCCATGACCGTCACGTCGGAAAGCCGGTTCCGCTTCGACTCCGGCGGCCGGCTGCGGTCGTTCGACGCCGCGGTCAACCTTCCCGGCATCTCCGCCCCGATCGGCTTTAGCGGGGCGATGGCGGAGGACGTCCTGTCGGTCACCCTGCGGGCCGGAGACATTCGGTACGACACCCGGCAACAGGTGCCGCGGCATGCGGTCGCCGGAGACGAACTGTCGCCGCGGGCTGTGCTGCTCGGCCTGTTCCCGGGACGACGCTGGCAGGTGTCCGTCTTCAGTCCGCTCCGCAGCAACGGATCCACCGTCGAACTGCTGCATGCCGAGGTCGACGGGGAGGAACAGATCTACTGGGACGGCCAGCTGACCTGGACGCACGTCGTGACGTACCGCACCGACCCCACGAACCGCGGCAGCCATCGGTTCCGCATCTGGGTCGACCGTTCGGGCCGCGTGCTCCGCCAGGAGGCGGCCATCCTCGCCGCCCGGCTGGTATTCGAGCGGCGCAACGACGAGGCGGCCGCCGAGCTCGCCGCGACCCGTGAGGCCGCCCAGGAAGCGGCTCAGGACGCGGCCGAGGCGATTCCCGACACCACGCCGGCCGGCTTTCCGCAGCCGGGCACGCCATGATCGAGTTCGACCACGTCAGTCGCCGGTACGCCGCGCGGACGGCGGTCGCCGATCTCTCGCTGTCGATCCCACGCGGGGAGTTGTTCGCGCTCCTCGGCCCGAACGGTGCCGGCAAGACGACGACGATCCGCATGCTCGTCGGCCTCCTTCGTCCCTCCGCCGGATCCATCCGCGTCTGCGGCCATGACACCGTCCGCGCCCCCCGCGCCGCCCACCTGCACCTCGGCTACGTTCCCGACGAGCCCTGCCTCTACGACAAGCTGACCGGCCGCGAATTCCTCTGCTTCATCGCCGACATGTTCGGCATGCCGCGGAGCGTCTCGCGCCGGCTCATCGACCGCGAGATCGGCCACTTCGAGCTCGGGGAGTTCGTCGACGACCTCGCCGAGAGCTACTCGCTCGGCATGAAGCAGCGGCTGGTGTTCGCCGCCTCTTTGCTCCACGACCCGCAGGTGCTGGTCCTCGACGAGCCGATGGTGGGCCTCGATCCGCGCAGCGTGCGGATCGTCAAGGACCTGCTCCGCGAGCGGGTCGCCGAGGGAATGACCGTGTTCATGTCGACACACACGCTCGCCATGGCCGAGGAACTCGCCGACCGGGTGTGCATCATGGTGCACGGCCGGCTCCGCTTCCTCGGCACCATCCCCGAACTGCGGGCCCAGGTGGCGATGGAGAGCATGAACCTGGAGCAGCTGTACCTGCAGCTGACGACGGAAGGCAACGGGATCGGCGGACGACCGGGAGATTCCGGGCCATGACCCGCCTGTCGTGCCGATGGCGGCCGCGAGGTGCACCGTGAACACGGCAAGTCCCCCCGGGACGGCCGTCCGCCTCCTCGCCCCCGAGACGGAGGCCCGGCTCCTGCTCCGGCTCCGGGCGACCATCGCCTGGCAGACCTTGCGGTCGCTGTTCGCGGTCGCCCGGCTGCGGATGAGCCTGGCCGTGGTCCTGAGCGGCATCTTCTGGGGGGCGATTTTCCTCCTCTCGCTGGAGGGTTTTCGCTTCCTCCGCGAGCTGCACGCCGACGTTGTCTCGCTCCTCTTCAATGCCTTCTTTCTTTCGCTGACGCTGATGCTCGTCTTCTCCGCCGGGATTCTTCTCTACAGCGGGATGTACTGCTCGACGGAATCCCGGCTGCTGATGACGTTGCCGATCCGCGCCGAAGCGTTCTACGCCCACAAGGCCCACGAGGCGCTCTGGTTCGCCGGCTGGGGTTTCCTGCTCCTCGGCAGCCCGCTGCTCGTCGCCTTCGGCGTCGAGCAGGACGCGGGCTGGCTGTACTACGTCATGCTTCCGGTGTTCATGCTCTCCTTCGTCACCATCCCCACGGTGATCGGCGGCATCGCCTGCATGGTGCTTGTCGCCTGGCTGCCAAGGCTGCGCGTGCATGCCCTGACCGCGGCTCTCGTCGCCTGCTGTGCGGCGGCGATCTGGCTGGGATGGTCCTTCGCCGGTCCCGATGCCGTCCGGGCCGCCACGTCGCTGCCCAACGCCTGGTTCGAACGAGCCTTCTCCCGCCTGGCGTTCGCGGAACAAAAGCTCCTCCCCAGCTGGTGGCTGTCCTCGGGTCTGGTGGAGGCCGCCGTCGGCTCCCGGGGCGGCCCACGGGCCGCCGCGGCGGTCCGTGAGGCCGGCTGGTTTCTCGCCCTGCTGGTGGCCAACGCGCTGTTTCTCCACATGCTCGCCGGCCGGCTCGCCGGACTCGTCTACAGGCGCGGCTACAGCGGGCTCGCATCGGCACCGGCGCGACGGCGCCGACGCCGAGGATCGTTGTTCGACGAGGCGCTGACCCGGATGGGATCGGCCCGCACGCGGCCGCTCCGCCTCCTCCTGGTCAAGGACCTGCGTCTCTTCCGGCGCGACATCGCCCAGTGGTCGCAGTTCCTGATCTTCTTCGGCCTCCTCGGGCTCTACTTTCTCAATCTCGGGTCGTTCCAGTACCACAACGCCTACGCGTCACTGATCGGCTTCCTCAACCTCGCGGTGGTCGGACTGATCCTGTCCACGTTCACGACGCGGTTCGTCTATCCGATGATCAGCCTGGAGGGACGCCGGTTCTGGATCCTCGGCCTGCTGCCGGTGCATCGCGACCAGATCGTCTGGTCGAAGTTCCTGTTTTCCTTCGTCGGAAGCCTGGCGCCGTGCTGCGGCCTCGTGCTGCTGAGCAACACGATGCTCGGAATCCCTATGGCGGCGACGGCCCTGCAACTCTTCTCCTGCGGCGTCCTCTGCCTCGGCCTGTCGGGCCTGGCCGTCGGGCTTGGCGCTCGGATGCCCGACTTTCGCGAACTCTCCGCCGCCAAGATCGCCTCCGGGTTCGGGGGCACGCTCTGCCTGGTGCTCAGTTCGCTGTTCATCATGCTCGTCGTGCTGATCGCCGCGGTGCCCACGCACTTCTCCCTGCTCGCGGGCGTGCTGACGACGTTCACGGGAAGGCGAGCTTCCGGGCTTCTCGGCTGGAGCGGGGGCCCCTGGGGCTGGGCCGCGGCGACCGCCGTCGTCGGGCTGCTGGGCCTGGTGGCCGCGTTCGTCCCGCTCCGGCTCGGCCTCCGCGCGTTCCGGCGACTGGAGCCCTGACGGACGATGCCGTCGGGAGGCCGTTCGCGCGGTGCAGCGGGCCGTTTCAAGCCTCCGGCGTGCCGCCGCGGCGGACTGTTCCGCGGGGCCGGTTTCGGTTACCGTCCCCCTTCGGCTGCGGTTTCCTTTCCAGGCAGAGGTGAGAATTCGGTCATGGTGGACGCGAGGCACGACAACGTTTCGGGGCAGGGTGGGAATGGGCCCCGCCCCGGCCTGCATGTCGGAGCCGTGCAGTATCTCAACACGAAACCGCTCGTTCACGGCCTTTCCGCAGCAGGGGTCGACGTGCGGTACGACCTTCCCAGTCGGCTTGCAGACCAACTCGCCGCCGGCCGGCTCGACGTCGCGCTGATCCCCACCATCGAGGTATTTCGCGGGGACGGCTATCGTGTCGTCTCCGACGCCTGCATCGCCTGCCGCGGTCCGGTCATGAGCGTCACGTTGTTCTTCCGCACGGCGGTGCAACGCGTGACGACGCTGGCCGTGGACGAGGGCTCGCGGACGAGCGCCGCGTTGGCGCGGATTCTGCTCGCTGAGCGGTTCGGCGTCCGGCCGCGGATCGAGATCCTGCCGATCGGCAACGGGCTCCGCGACAGCCGCGCCGATGCGGTGCTCCTCATCGGCGACCGGGCCCTCGGCCGCGGAACCGAGGGCGGCGGCTTCCAGTTCGCCTGGGACCTGGGAGACGAGTGGTGCCGCTGGACCGGGCTGCCATTCGTGTTCGCGGTCTGGGCGGCCCGCCGCGGCGTGGATACGACCGGTCTCGAGCGGCTGCTTGCCACCGCGCGGAACGCGGGTCGGGCGAACCTGGCGGCGATCGCCGCGGCCGAAGCCGCTCGTCACGGGCTGACCGTCGCCCAGTGCCACTCGTATCTCGCCGATAATCTGCATTACGATCTCGGGCCGCGGGAACTCGAGGCGATGGCGGTCTTTCAGCGACATGCCGCCAGGCTCGGTCTCGCCCCGGCAGGGGTTCCCAGGCCATCCGTCCCGGTGCACGTGCCATGACGCGATCCATCCGCACGATCCTCGAGGAGACGCTTGCCGGCCGACGCCTCCAGGCTGACGACGCCGTCCGCCTGCTCGCGTCGAACGAACTCGCGGCCGTCGGCCGGGCCGCCGACACGGTCACCCGTCGGCTCCACCCCGAGCCCTATCGGACCTACAACATCGACCGCAACATCAACTACACGAACGTCTGCACGGCGGTCTGCGACTTCTGCGCGTTCTATCGGGGTCCGAAGCATCCCGAGGGCTACGTCCTCGACCGGCGGACGCTGATGGGAAAGATCGCCGAGATGGTCGCGGTGGGCGGTGACCAGATTCTCCTCCAGGGCGGTCTTCATCCGACGCTGACGCTCGAGTGGTACGAGGACCTGCTCCGCGACATCAAGTCGCAGTTTCCGCAGGTCAACGTCCACGGCTTTTCGCCCCCCGAGATCTTTCATTTCACGAAAGTTTCCAAGCGGCCGCTCCGCGAGGTGCTCGAGCGGCTCGCCCGAGCCGGCCTCGGCTCCCTCCCCGGCGGCGGCGGCGAGATCCTCGTGGACAGGGTCCGGGCCGCGATGACCCGCGGCAAGGTGATGACCGACGACTGGCTCGACGTCCACCGCCAGTGGCATGCCCTCGGCGGTCGGAGCACGGCCACGATGATGTTCGGCCACATCGAGACGCTCGCCGAGCGGGTGGAGCACCTCGACCGGCTGCGGTCGCTCCAGGACGAGACCGGGGGCTTCACCGCCTTCATCTGCTGGTCCTTCCAGCCCGACAACACCGAGATGGCCGACATTCCGCCGGCGGGCGCCTTCGAGTATCTGAAGACGCAGGCCGTCGCCCGGCTGTACCTCGACAACGTCGCCAACATCCAGTCGAGTTGGGTGACACAGGGCCGCGAGATCGGCCAACTCGCGCTGCTCTACGGCGCCAACGACATGGGCAGCCTGATGCTCGAGGAAAACGTCGTCAGCGCCGCCGGCACGGTCCATCACCTCACCCTGGAGCAGATCCGCTCGGCGATCTCGGAGCTGGGGTGGATCCCGCGGCGGCGGAACGTGTTTTACGAACTCTTCGAGGACGCGCCGGTAGCACCGGCGGCCGCGGAGCGACGCGGGCCCGTGCTCCCCGTGCTGGCGACGGCGACGTGACCGTGGCGGGCCTCGTGCTGCGAGCGCGGCACCTGCTTCCAGGTGCGGGCGCGTGGATCGAAAACGGCTGGGTCTTCGTCGAGCGCGGCCGCATCAAGGCCTGCGGACTCGGACGTCCCACTTTCGCCGGGCGGGCACGGCCGGCGATCGATCTCGGCGACGCGATCATCGTCCCCGGGCTCGTCAACGCCCACACGCACCTGGAGTTTTCCAGGCTCGAATCGCCGCTCGATGCCGCCGGCGGCCTCCCGGCATGGATTCGTCGCATCGTGAACCTGCGCCGCGGCAGGGCTGAAGTCTCGGCCGGGCATTCGCCAGGCGACATCGCAGCCGCGATCCGCGCCGGCTGTGCCGAGTCGGCCGCAGCCGGCGTGACGGCGATCGGCGAGATCGCCACCGACTTCGGGCCCGAGGTGATCGCCGCATACGCCTCGGCCGGACCGCGGCTGCGGGTATTTCGCGAGGCAATCGGGCTGGCAGCCGACGGGGGCCAGGGCAGCCGGCGGCTTGCCGCCGACCTCGACCGGCTCGTTGCCCGGGGCCTCGCAGCCGGCATATCTCCCCACGCACCCTACACGGTCGCTGCACCGCTCGCGGCCCGGCTTGCCCGGGAGATCGCCCGACGCCGACTGCCGGTGGCGATGCACGTCGCCGAGAGCAGTGCCGAGGCCCAGTTGCTTCGCGACTCGAGCGGCGACTTCCGCGTGCTGCTCGACGAATTCGGAGCCTGGCCGCAGGATGCATCGCCGCGCCTGTTCTCCGCGGCCGACTGGATCTCGTGGCTCGCCCGGGCACCGCGCGGGATCGTGGTCCACGGCACGCACCTGCCGGACGACGAGACGGCCCTCGCCAGGCTGGCCCGGCACCGCGACCGGCTCGCGGTCGTCGTCTGCCCACGAACGACGCGGGCTCTCTCCGGCGTGCTCCCTCCCGTGGCGGCGTTTCGTGCCGCCGGCATCCGCGTGGCCCTCGGCACCGACGGCCGTGGCTCCAATCCCGACCTCTCGGTGCTCGCCGAGTGCCGCACGCTCGTGGACGCCGGCCTCGCCCGCCCGGCCGAGGCGTTGGCGATGGCGACCCGCGACGCTGCCTGGGCGCTCTTGCTCGAGCGGACAAGTGGCCGAATCGCCGTCGGCCGGCCGGCCGATCTCGTCGTACTCCGGCCGGCCCGCCCGCATGCCGATCCCGCCGCGGCCGCGATCGACCCGGCGACGCGGGTCGTGGCCACGCTGCGCGCCGGCCGCGTCATCGCCGGCAGCCTGGGGTGAGCTGGCCGGCTGTCGCGCCATCGCCGCCGTCCCGGCGTCGGCTCCGGCTTATACGGCTCCCCTTTGAGCCTCGCACGGTTCGCTGGGCAGGGCTGCCCATGCCCCATCGCCGGGCGTTCGCGGATGCCTTCGTGGCATCCACTCACTCAGACCGGTCGAGTAGGCCCGGGGGCTTTCGCCCCCAGGCCTCTCACGGAACCGGACTTGTGGTTCACACATCCGGCTCTTTGGGTTCCGTTCTCACAGGTCGAACAAAAGCGTTTGACCAGAGGCCAGT
>Ga0315899_10000144_pt1 | contig 87428 bp, 81 predicted proteins | sample LakEriMetagenome_2_FD_203518 | JGI IMG/M metagenome (GOLD analysis project Ga0315899, IMG submission 203518) | Freshwater fungal communities from buoy surface, Lake Erie, Ohio, United States - Buoy 4 MA112 | ecosystem: Environmental > Aquatic > Freshwater > Lake | place: USA: Lake Erie, Ohio... | reverse complement strand
AGCGGAAGTCAACTGGAAGTGAATGGCTCATGGCGGATTAAGAATATGCTACTCAATCATCGAAGGATTGCAGGTAATGACATCATAGTTCCGGATGCCTCTCTTGATGCTGATATGGTATTTGGAAAGAACTTCATTGCAATTGACAGCACATCGACTATACATCTTAAGAATATTAAGTTACATCCATTCATTAAATATACTCTTGGCCATTCTAAAATTTATGAGCTAAAACTTCATACGGAAGAGCTTGATGCACATGAGTTAATAAATTCGTTTCCAAAAGGACTTTTCGAATCCCTGGAAGGTATTCAGGTTACTGGAAAACTGCAATATGATCTCAATTTTTATCTCGATTCTCAAAATCCGGATAGTGTCATTTTCAATTCTAAATTAAAGAATAAAGGATTCAAGGTTCTTAAATGGGGGAAAACCAATCTCCAAAAAATCAACAGTACTTTTGTCTATACCCCTTATGAATATGGAAAACCAATGCGTGACATCGTAATTGGTCCGGAGAACCCCAATTTTGTACCAATCGATCAGATCAGTCCCGATTTAAAAAATGCATTACTTACGGCAGAAGATCCATCATTTTATAGTCACAATGGCTTTGTTGAAGCCTCTATCCGTAGTTCCATTATAACCAATTTTAAAGCCCGGGCATTTAAAAGAGGGGGAAGTACTATTTCGATGCAGCTTGCAAAAAATGTTTATCTCAACAGACAAAAAACTCTGGCAAGAAAAATTGAGGAGATCCTGATTGTTTGGATAATGGAAAATGGGAAGCTCTCAAGTAAACAGAGAATGTTTGAAACCTATCTTAATCTGATTGAATGGGGTAATAATGTTTATGGGATTGGGGAAGCATCAAGATATTATTTTGATAAACATCCTTCAGAGCTTAATCTGGGAGAAGGAATATTCTTAGCCAGCATTGTTCCCAGACCAAAATCGGGCTTGTACAGGTTTGAAGGAGATGGGAGTTTAAGATCCGGACTTTCATCATATTTCAATTTTATTGGTGGAATCATGGCCAGGCGTGGCATGACAGAGGCTGACAGTACCGGATATGGCTTTTGGAACGTAAGATTAAAGGAAAGTCTGAGAGCGGGAATACCCATAAGTGACTCACTTATTGTCGACAGGCTAATGATTGATGAGGATTCAGAGGATAAAGAATCCATTCTCCAGGAAATATTTGGCAGGAAGCGTCAGGATACAGTTCAGGTTAAAGAGGTGCTTAAAGTAAAGATAATCGCTAAAGACACAGTACCAACAAAAACCCCAAGCCGCAAAGAAAGAAGGGAAAGCAGAAAGAATGAACGGGATTCGAAAAATAAAAATCAATAATAAAAGCCTTATATCTAAATTTATACCATGAGGATAGAAATTGATGAGAAGAATTTTGAACTGATGCTTGAGTTGGATCAGATCGAAAAGCGTATCCGTTTATTGGGTATACAAATCAATGTGGATTTTGAAAACCGTATTCCTGTTTTTATTGGTGTATTAAATGGAAGTTTCATTTTTCTTGCTGATTTGATGAAGGAAATTAACATTGCTTCAGAACTTACGTTTGTAAAAGTATCATCCTATAAAGGGGATAAAAATAGCGGAAAGATTAAAGAAGAGTTGGGCGTAAATATGTCATTAAAAGATCGCGATGTAATCCTGGTTGAAGATATTGTTGATAGTGGAAAAACCCTTCGTTATCTTTTAGACATGATTTATAAGGAAAATCCGGCCTCAATTAATGTTTGTACATTGTTAATGAAGCCTAAATCTTTAAAAACAAAATTTGATGAGATCAGTTATGTCGGATTTGAAATACCCGATGACTTTGTTGTAGGCTTCGGACTTGATTACAATGGCTTGGGAAGAAACCTGAATGATATTTACAGAGCGGTATAATCCGGAAATTAAATTATTCCTTAATCAGCATTAAATCAAAAATCGTAATTTCGCTGCACAATGAGCTATAAAAAAATGACCATACACAAAGAAGGCTATACATCTATAGCACTTTGTATTCTATTTATATTCGTCTTAAATGCTGTTGTAAATTTTCTGCTTCCCGAAGTGGTATGGTTTCGCTGGATAATTTATATCCTATCTTTTGCTTTATTTGTTACCATCCTTCAATTCTTTAGAAACCCATTTATTTTGGTCTCAAAGAATGATAAACACATCATTTGCCCTGCAGATGGAAAAGTGGTAGTCATTGAAGAAACCGAAGAAACTGAATATTTAAAGGACAAAAGAATTCAGGTATCTGTATTTATGTCGCCAATAAATGTTCATGTGAACAGAAATCCAATATCTGGAATTGTAAAATATTTCAAGTATCATCCAGGAAAATTTCTGGTTGCCTGGCATCCCAAATCATCAACAGAAAATGAACGTACTACTGTAGTTATTGAAAATGATCAGGGAGTATCTGTTTTGTTCCGTCAAATAGCGGGAGCACTGGCAAGAAGAATTGTATGCTATTCGAAAGAAGGTGAGGCGGCTGAACAGGGAGAGGAATTCGGCTTTATAAAATTCGGTTCGAGAGTAGACATTTTCTTACCTTTGGGGACTGAAATAAAAGTTGGATTAGGTGAAGTCGTAAAAGGTGGAGTTACCGTTCTAGCACATTTAAAGAAATAATTTAACCAATATAAACATGAAGAAATTAACAGGATTTTTAGCGATTACCTTCCTTGCAGGAGCCTTAACTCTTAATGCTCAGGACCAGCCAAAACAGAACACCAAACCGTCAGATAAAAAAGAAAGCAAAATGTGTGGTAAGGATTGTAAGATGAACTGTTGCAAGTCTAAATCAGAAGAAAAAGATAGCAAAGCACCTGGAAAAAAGAATTAATTTGAACAAAAATTAAGGAACCGGCCCTATAAAGGCCGGTTTTTTTATTTCTGGAACTTAAACAATCCCTTATAAACCGGCAGGTTCCCTGTGGGTGGCGTTTTCACCGACCAGAGGGGAAATTCTGAGCATTTAGAAAAGCTTGTAAACAAAAAAGCCTCCCGAATATTATTCAGGAGGCAATTAACTATACTAAAATTACACTCTTTTAGATTTGATACGAGCAGCTTTACCGGTTAGTTCACGCAGGTAGAATAATTTTGCTCTACGAACTTTTCCGTGGCTGTTTACGTCAATTTTATCAATATTAGGAGAGTTTACAGGGAAGATACGCTCTACACCTACTCCATTTGACATTTTACGAACAGTAAAAGTCTCATTTACGCCCACACTATTACGCTGGATAACAACACCCTGATAGATCTGGATACGTTCTTTATTTCCTTCGCGAATTTTATAGTGAACACTTACGGTATCACCAGCCTTGAATGCAGGAACTTGCTTTTTAACTGCTGCCTGCTCTTCAACAAATTTTACTAAATCCATGATTTTAAGCTATTAATTCGATTTTTAGCCCGTAAAAATCGGAGTGCAATATTAGGAAATATTTTTTACTTAAAAAAGTTTGTTTTGATATTTTTCCGTTTTTATTTAACTGATTACCACTTTCAAAGAATTAATGGAACTTATTATTCAAGTAAATCCGGCCTGCGCTTTTTAGTGCGCTCCAGAGCCTGCTCATGCCTCCATTCATTAATTGCAGCTTCATGCCCGCTTAACAAAATATCAGGTACCTTGTGCCCCTGCCAGTCGGCCGGACGGGTATAGACCGGTGCATCCAGTAACTCTCCCTGAAAAGAATCCGATAAAGCTGATGTTTCATCATTCAAAACCCCAGGAAGTAACCTTACAATACTATCCACTAAAACTGCAGCTGGTAATTCACCACCCGAAAGCACATAATCTCCGATTGAGATTTCCCTTGTTACAAAAATATCCCTGATCCGCTGGTCAATTCCCTTATAATGTCCTGCCAGAATAATCACATTTTTTTTGTCAGAAAGTTCATTCGCCATACTTTGATTAAGCGTCTTACCATCAGGTGTCATAAAAATAATCTCATCATAGTCGCGCTCTGATCTCAGTTTTTCAATACAATTCGCAAATGGCTCAATACTCATCACCATTCCGCTGCCACCACCATACTGGTAATCGTCAACCGACTTTTGTTTATGATTTGAATAATCCCGAAGATTATGCACATGAATCTCGGCAAGTCCTTTTTTCTGTGCCCTTTGTAAAATAGAATGGGCAAATGGACTTTCAAGCAGGTCGGGTAATACGGTAATGATATCGAAACGCATGGTGTAAAGATAGGAAGGAGATGTGAGATATGAGAAGCGGGATAAAGAAGATAAAACAAGCGACTCAATAATATTTCTGGCCATATCATTTGAAAAATGAACCCAGTCAGGATTTTAATTGGATCAATTATCCCTTTTTCAGCTTATTAATCCAAATCAGCGTACCCGTAATTGGCAGACTCGTAGCAATTAAACAGGCCAGAAAATAGATAATCTTGGAGAACTTCCCATAAACATCGCCCACGTGTAAAGCTTTTATGGAGTTTGAAATACGTTCATTAAAAGGCTTTTCCGAAAATACTTCAGTTTTAATCAGTGACGATGTATATTGATCCAGATAGATTTTATCTGCCGCAACCGGAGCAAAAAAACCTGTTTTTGTTTTGTTAACCAGTACTGCCTCTGAAGAGTCGGCTGGCATAGTGATAGTAAGATCGCCTGTATAATCAAGGACTTTATCAACAGATCTGATGTATTCTGTGAATGACACTGATTTTGTTCCATTGATGGAGCTAGTGTCTGATTTCGGCATTTCAAGTTTAGGAGCATCTGCAGGCTGGTAGGTGCCTAATGTTTTCCTCAGACCGGTTTTGTACCATTCAAATGACCATTGGGGACCAGTTATGCCCATCATAAACAAAAATATACAGCTGTAGAAACCAAGGCTGTTATGAATATCATGATTCACACGTTTCCAGTTTGCATTCCATTTTATTTTTAAACCTTGTTTCCAGTTCCTGATTTTTTGAGGAAACCAAATGATGATACCGGTTATGACACCCAAAGTAAAAAGTATCGTAGCAGTTCCGCTGATATAGCTACCCAATTTCTTGTTTGGTAATTCTCCGATAAGTGGTTCTTCAATTCTGTCGAACAACAACCAGCGATGCAAACTGAACATCAATTGCATAAAATCAAAAACACTGTTCTTATCAGCGCTGCTTCCCAATATTTTTCCGGAATAAGGGTTAACCCAATACTGAATTCGTGGAGAAGGTGTACTTGGTTTTTCACTAGCACTCGGTGCGGTATTTCCTGTAGGTTCTTCCGGCTTACTGACAGTCAGTACATAACTTCTTGTAGGATCAGCAGGAATCTTAATAGTGATCACCTGTCCACCAGTTTCGCTGCTTACAGTGGAAATCAGTTCATCAGCTGAAAGCTTTTGGGCATTGAAAGCCTTTTCCACCTTGTATAGTTCCGGACTAGATAATTCCCTGATCTCCGTATTAAACACATAAATAGTGCCGGTAAGACATATTATAAACACAATAATACCACTCGGCAAACCAATCCAAAGGTGGACATCATTCAGAAGTTTGCGCAATTTAGGCCAGGTAGGTTCGGAAGTTTGTGATTTCATTAATTTTTGAATGTGTCGCTTTCTGTAAGTAAAAATTAGCAATGATCATTTGCCTAATTAGAAAATTGATAAATTATTCTTATTTAGACTTGTTCCAGATTGTGACAAAAGTATAAATTGAATCTGAACTTCAAAAAAATATTTAATCAAATTCGCAATTAAAGAATATCAGAAAACAATTGGCGATGGAGTGTAATTAGCTGAAGAATTACTTTGGGAAGCTAACCTTCCCCATAGAAATGGAAGGTACCCCTGGATGTTTTCCAAAGTCAGTTTTTCCGCCAGAAACCGCTTCATTGGCGAGCAGAGCAAACAGAACTGCTTCTTTTGCATCGGGCTCGATTCCCAGGTCGGAAGTGTATTTTAGTTTTTTACCGAGCTGCTCCTCAATCATTCTGGTTAACAAGGGATTATGCATTCCGCCTCCGCTGATATAAATTTCATAAGCTCCTTTGCCTTCCACACAAAAAGTAATTGCCTTGACTATCGCTTTGGCAGTAAATGCAGCCAGTGTGGCCATGATGTCTTCATTTGAAAGCCCCTGAAGACCAGCCCCTTGAATAGCATCATTCAAATAAGATAAACTGAAAAGTTCAGGTCCGGTGGTTTTAAGGTATCCTGCCTTGAAAAAATCATGGTCAAAGAGAGCATCCAATAATGGAATAATCACTTTTCCGGATGATGCGATCGCTGCATCCTGATCAAAATATTTTCCGGGATAGTGGCCCTGTACAAACTGATCCATCAGGGTATTTCCCGGACCAACATCCGAAGAAAAGAATTCAGTTGAATAAGCTGATGGCAGGAAAGTGAAATTGGAAATACCTCCGATATTGAGCATGATGCGGTTTTCTGTGGAATTCGAGAATAGCAAATAATCACCATAAACCGATAATGGTGCTCCTTCACAGCCTGCCGCCACATGTTTCTGCCTGAAATCACTGATGGTAATAATACCCGTTCTCATCGCTAAATGATCCCCATCTCCAATTTGCAGCGTGGCATTAGCGTATAAATCTGCTTCCCGCTGTTGCTTTGGGGCATGATAAATCGTCTGCCCATGACTGGCAATGAGGTCAATATCTGCCGGAGAAATATTCCAGTCTTTTAAACTTTCTATAATAAGTTCGGCATAATAATTACCAATAAAGGCATTTAAAAGGCTTAGTTTTTCAAGATCAACGGTCCGCTTCGCAAAAACAGATTTAAGATCCTCCTTAAATGCGGGTGAATAGGCCTTACTTACAAAATGAATGACCTTAACTTGAGTCTCTAAACCACTGCCACTAAACTCGCACAAGGCAATATCGAGTCCATCGAATGAGGTACCAGACATTAGGCCAATAATTTTTCGGACTTGCTTATTGGAAATTGCGTAAAGAGAGGTAATGTTGGGATTCATAATTCTCTATAAAAATAGAAAATTAGCGCAAAGGGAAATATTTTAATATTCAGGATTCAAGATAGAGATCAATCAACCCTTCTGGAAGGTCTACTTTAAGAATTCCATTTTCCTCATCTATCTCCACAATCAAATCATCGCTCAGTGGAAACATGATTTCCTTAAATTTATACGGAACAACGGCAACAAATTGCTGAGGATACTCATGAATTTCAATGATTTCACCCAGTTCTCCGGCGGTTTCATCATGCACAATAAAGCCTTTAAGATCAGTGATCAGAAAATCATCTTCTTCTCTAACCGGTTTTAATTTATTTGGCAGATATAGTTTTTTACGGACAAGTACTTCTGCCTTTTCAATGGTATCAATATCATCAAAGTAAAAATTACCCGTCTGGTTGTTTTGAAGCTTGAAAGCAGAAATGAAAAATGGAACCAGTTTGCCATTGATCTCGGCAAAAACAGAGTCTAGCGGCAATTCTGTTGGATCATCATACTCAAAATAGATTTGCACCTCACCCTTTAAACCTTTGGTTTTGGTGATATAGCCAATATAAAAACAGTCCTCGATCTTCATTGCCGTAAAACAATAGCGTCATTGCAAATTGCAATGACGCTACATAAATTTTAATTCTAAAAAAGCGAATTATGCTTCTTCTTCAGTTTCAGAAGCTTCTTCTGCTGCTTCAGGAGCAGGAGTTTCAGCAACTTCTTCTGCAGCAGCCTCTTCAATTACTTCAGCAATTGGTTCTTCAACTACTTCTTCTGCAACTTCTTCTGCAGCAGCCTCAACCACTTCTTCAACTGATGCTTCTGCTTCTACTTCCGGAGCATCTTCAGAAACTTCTTCTTCAACTACCTCTGGTGCAGGTGTGTTTTTTGCAACAATTGCAGCAGCAATATCTTCCTTCTTCTTAGCCTCAGCTGCCAATGCAGCCTTCTTAACTTCATCTTTCGATTTAGTCAGACTTTCTTTCTTACCTTCAATCTTACCTGCTTTGCTTTCTAACCACTCAGCAAATTTTGCTTCTGCCTGTTCTATAGTCAATGCGCCTTTTTTAACACCACCTTCAAGATGTTTCTTGTACATTACTCCTTTGTAAGAAAGGATCGCACGACAAGTATCTGTTGGCTGAGCTCCTTTATTAACCCAATCCAATGCCTTTTCGAAATTAATTTCAATAGTAGCAGGATTTGTGTTTGGATTGTAAGAACCTAATCTTTCGATGAATTTACCATCTCTTGGAGCACGTGCGTCTGCTACCACTACATGATAAAAAGGTTTTCCCTTTTTACCAAATCTTTGCAATCTGATTTTAGTTGCCATTTTTCAATATTTATGTATTCAACATATTCCCGGAGTCTATTCTGCGGGGTTGCAAAGATATTAAAAAAAATAATATTTAAAAAATGTAAAACCCCTATTTTTGAAACATGTCTGAAAGAAAACCCCGAATTGCAGTGGATATGGACGAAGTTATTGCCGATCCGCTAACTAAATTTATAAGTCTTTATAACCGTGATTACGGTGTCCCGCTCGATCTTCAAATACTTCCAGGGAACGAAGTATATCATCATGTTCCTGAACATGCCAAAATGAAATTGTACGAATACATCAATGAAAAGGGCTTTTTTCGCGATCTTGCCGTGCTACCCGACAGCATTGAGGTAATGAAACAGCTTCAGGATAAGTATGATGTTTTTATAGTTTCGGCAGCGATGGAATTCCCAAATTCCCTGCAGGATAAATATGAATGGCTGGCAGAGCATTTTCCCTTTATCGGATGGCAAAATATTATGTTCTGCGGACACAAAATTGTGAATGTAGACATCATCATCGACGACCGCATCAAGAATTTTAAGGATTTTGATGGCCGAAAACTATTGTTTTCCTCACCACATAATTTATTGTTAACTGAATATGAACGAGTGAATAACTGGAAGGAAGTTGCAGAGAAATTGCTCTAAGGAAATATTAATTATTCGGGTTAGAAAGTGATAGTGGTGTATTACATCAGTTTTTCGACGCTAAAGCACCGGTATTTGTTCCATTCTGTCAGTTGAAGATTTGGGCTGAAGCCCGAGATAAAAACCTCTTCCTTACCCGGAGCTAAAGCACCGGATTATTCGGCGATATGACTAAATTAAGGTTGAGTATTTCTATTCAATCATAAAAACAGTACGGTTGCTCAATTGGCCCCAGCTTTAGCTGGGCTTTAGAAATTTGTGCGTTTCGGGCCTGTCCGAACGGAGTTCATCCGGGCGGGCTTCAGCCCGATGGACAGAACATTAAATCTTCTAATGTTTTTTAACAAAAGTCTGGTCTTGACCAAGAGTTAATGCACTAGGCTATTCAGCAATCCATGAAACATGAATAGCAGCAGCTTCCCTGCAATCTAAACGGGATCGAAGCGGCAGCCTTTTGCCAAAATCAAATTTATTTTTTACTCCAAATTTCAATGGCAAAAGCTACAGCGCCCGCCCGGCTGAAGCCATTCGGACGGGAAGAGCCCGACTGAAGACCCCAACAAGCATAGAACTTGCTTTCCAAATGAAAATACTTTATTTGCCTGCCATTTGAAAGATCTTATTTACTCCAAATGAATCCTTGAGGCCTACCTCTTAAACACCTTTCAAACTCCTCCAGATTTTATTTACAAATCTCTTTCAAACTTTTACATGTAACTATTTGTTGCGATATTAGTTCAACTAAAAAAAATTAAATATGATAGTAGTAACTACAAATGAACTCGAAGGAAAACGCATTGTAAAATACATTAGTATTGTAACTGGCGAAGCAATTATTGGTGCAAATATTGTCAAAGATTTCTTTGCTGGAATCAGGGATATCGTTGGCGGTAGATCCGGATCATACGAGGATGTAATACGTGAAGCGAAAGATATCGCCTTGCGCGAAATGCAGGAACAGGCAGCCCGATTGGGTGCCAATGCAGTTTTGGGTGTTGACCTAGATTATGAAACCCTGGGAAGTAATGGAAGTATGCTGATGGTTAGCGCCTCTGGAACGGCGGTAGTAGTTGAGGATAAAATTTAATTTTTAACCCTGTTAGCTTTTAAAAAGCTGACAGGGTTACTTCTACATAATCGATCAGCGAATGTATCACCTTGATATGAATCTCCTGTGCCCTGTCGGCATATTCTGAACGGGGAGCACGGATTTCAATATCGCATATACCTGCCATTTTACCACCGTCTTTACCGGTCAAACCAATTACCTTCATTCCTTTAATTCGGGCCGCTTCAATCGCTTTTAAAATATTCTCAGAGTTTCCGCTGGTGCTGATAGCAAAGAGTACATCTCCTTCAGAACCAATGGCTTCAATCATTCGTGAAAAAACAAAGTCATATCCGTAATCATTGGCAACACATGACAAATGGCTAGGATCAGAAATAGCAATAGCAGCATAAGCTGGACGGTCGTTACGGTACCTTCCCGAAAGTTCCTCAGCAAAATGCATGGCATCACTCATTGATCCACCATTTCCACATGAAATCACCTTGCAACCACTTCTAATTGAATTAACAAGAATTTCGCCTGCTTTTTCAATAGCGATGAAATTCTGAGGGTCTGAAATAAAGCTGTCAAGAATTTGCTTTGCTTCAAAAAAATGATTTTTAATAGTTTCCATCAGGGATTTATCAGTTTATAAATAGCTCCTTTTGTATTCTTCGGACCAACCTCTTGATTTGTAAGTACATAAAGCTCTCCGCCGTTATCCTGGGCAAAACTAAGTATTTTCAAATCTCCTGATGGTTTAGCTTCAAGACTGACCGTTCCACGCATCCAGGATTCGCCCTTCTTTTCAAGGTAAAACATAGGGCCAGTCCAGTCGGCAAAAATGTATTTATCTGCGAGTTTGCCCAATTCTTTCCCACGATACACAAATCCCCCTGTAATACTAATCCCTTCTTCGTGTTCATATTCAGAAATGGGTAAAATCAAGCCTTCGGTTTTACAGTTCTCTTCCGGATCAAAACAATGACCTGCTTCCATGATCCTCCAGCCATAGTTACCGCCTTTTTCGACGATATTTACCTCCTCAAATTTATTTTGACCAACATCCGCAACAAAAAGTTGCCCGGTGTTTTTGTCGAATGAAATCCGCCATGGATTGCGTAAACCATAGGCCCAAATTTCAGGCTTTGCCGCCTTTCCTACAAAAGGATTATCATTCGGAACGACATAATTTTGATCGGTATTGACATCAATTCTCAAGATTTTGCCTAGAAGAGTGTTCATGTCTTGTCCGTTACCTATTTCTCCGTGCCGGTCTCCTGCACCACCGCCATCCCCAACTCCAATGTATAAATAACCATCTGGTCCAAACTTGAGGTCTCCTCCATTATGGTTACTCTCTGGCTGCTGAATCCTTAATACTATTCTTTCACTAGCCGCATCGGCAATTCTTGGATCTGTTGAAACTTTATATTCAGCAATGACAGACTGATGATCAAGCCCCTTTTCGTTAGAAGGGGCACTGTAATAGACATAGAATTTTTTATTGTTTGCATAGTCCGGGTGAAGGGCAATACCTAGTAAACCTCGTTCATCATAAGCTCCGCTCATTTTAACAAGCTTATTTTCCAGATTCAGAAAAGCTTGTTCAATTAGTTTATTGTTTTCAATCACCCTGATTTGTCCGGTTTGCTCACATACCAATAGTAAACCCTGCGGACTAAAAGCTGCGGCAACAGGAGCGTGCAATCCTTCGGCTATTACTTCAAGTTTTAGCGGTATATCTACTGCTAAGTTATTTTCAGTTTCATTCTTCTTATCCTGTCTGCCACAAGCTGTCAGAAAGGTTATGATGACCAGAAAGAAAAAACCTGAATTTTTCATAATAACCAAGTTAAATTTTAAAGGGAGAGTATTTCTACAATTTTTAAAAGTTCAGGATTCACCTCAGGATTATGTTTTATGGCGTTACTAAATGGTGTGAAATGAATCTGACCATTTACAACCCCAATCATTTCCCTGTTTCTTCCGGCTATTAAAGATTCAACTGCCGCTACGCCCAGTCTACTGGCTAATACCCTATCCATACAGGATGGCGCACCACCCCTTTGGATATGACCAAGAATAGAAACTCTAGTGTCTATTCCCGGAAATTTATCTTTTACTACTTTGGCGATTTCGAATGCCCCTCCAGCATCATCACCTTCTGCAACAATTATTATTTTGGAAGATTTGTCTTTCCGACTAGTTTCCAAACGATTAATCAATGCACGGATATCTGTTTTCGTTTCGGGAATCAAAATAGCTTCTGCTCCGGTACCAATACCACTTCTGAGCGCTATCAAACCCGAATCACGGCCCATAACTTCTACAATAAACAAACGATCATGCGACTCTGCAGTATCACGGATCTTATCAACCGCATCAATTACTGTGTTTATTGCAGTATCGTATCCGATGGTAAAATCTGTTCCAATTAAGTCATTATCAATTGTTCCCGGAAGTCCGATTACTGGTACTTTATATTCATCATAAAATATATTGGCACCGGTAAAGGTACCATCTCCTCCAATCGCAACAATAGCATCAACATTATGCTTAACTAATTGCTCATAGGCCTTTTTTCTACCCTCTACTGTTCGAAATTCTTCACTTCTGGCAGTCTTCAAAATTGTCCCGCCTCGCTGTATAATATTTGCAACCGATTTACGCTCCATCAATTGGAAGTCGCCGCTGATCATCCCGTCATAACCCCGGTAAATCCCGGTTACATTAAGGTCATAATATAACCCGGTACGCACAACAGCACGAATCGCTGCATTCATCCCGGGTGAATCACCTCCTGAAGTAAACACTCCAATATTTTTTATGTTCGCTTTATTTATCATCATCATTTTTGCTCGAAAGCGATTTTACCTTTGTCTAAGAAACTTACGTAATTGCTGATATCCAAATTATACGCCTGTGGTGGAACCATTATCTTGCCATCATGATCAGTGATAATATAATAAGGCTGCGAATTGGTGCCAAATTTAGAGGCCTGAAAATCGCTCCACTTTTGTCCGATTGTATTTACTTTTTTACCACTGAAACTTGAAATATACTTCTCGTCCTCTTTAAGTTCTGTTTTATCATCCACGTATAAAGATATTAAAACATAATCCTCCCTTAGCCTTCGAAGTACCTCCTTATCAGGCCATACACTAGCCTCCATTTTACGACAGTTGGTACAGCTCCATCCTGTAAAATCTATCAGAACAGGTTTATTTACACTTTTAGCATAAGCAAGCCCCTCTTCATAATCATAAAATGCATCAAGTCCGTGTGGTGCATGAAATAATCCGGCATATTTTTTTCCGGATGCTACACTTGGTTCTGACTGACTGCCCGACCTGTTTGAGTAAAGATCAAACTCTTGGGTCACCTGAGGCGGAAGCCATGCACTTATTGCCTTAAGCGGTGCCCCCCATAACCCAGGAACCATGTATAAAGTAAAACCAAGGATGAACATTGAGAAAAATAGCCTTGGCAGCGAAAGAAAATTTAGTTCGCTGTCATGTGATAAACGAATTTTCCCAAGTAGATAAAGTGCCCAAAGTCCGAAAACAACGATCCAGATAATCAGGAAAATATCCCGGTTCAAAATACCCCAATGATAAGCCAGATCTACATTGGATAAAAACTTAAATGCAAGTGCGATCTCAAGAAAACCCAATGAAACCTTAACGGTATTAAGCCAGCCTCCAGATTTGGGCATTTCTTTTAGCCAGGATGGAAATATTGCGAAAAGTGTAAAAGGTATAGCTAAAGCGGATGAGAATCCGAACATACCTATCGCCGGACCCAAATAAGATCCTTTAGAAACTGCATCAACTAATAACGTTCCTATGATTGGGCCGGTACATGAAAAAGAAACCAATGCTAGCGTAAAAGCCATAAAGAAAAGCCCGACAAATCCATTTTGATTTGATTTTTCATCCATCTTATTGACCAAAGAAGAAGGAAGTGTAATTTCAAAAGCTCCAAGAAATGAGATTCCGAAAATGATTAGTATAGTAAAGAACAATAAATTAAAGGTTGCACTGCTCGCAGCTTCATTCAAGGCAGAAGCTCCGAAAATTAATGTGATGAGCAAACCCAGGGCAACATAAATCACAATGATCGAAAGACCATAAATTATTGCGCTTTGGATTCCCTTGGCTCTGGAACCAGATTTCTTGGTAAAAAATGAGACCGTCAGTGGAATCATCGGATAAATGCATGGCATAAAAAATGCTGCTAATCCGCCGATAAACCCCGCTATAAAAATAGCCCATAATGACCCGCTTGAAGATTCGGTATCAGACTGGATTGTGACTGCACTTGCAGGTAACAAGGTTGTAGATGCAGCCGAGTCAGTTAAAAGAATTGATGAATTGCTGTCTGCTTCAGGAACTGTCATTTCGGCTTGGGTAGAACCGGACTGGACTGGAATGGTAAATTCTAATTCCGCAGGTGGTAAGCAGCGCTCATCATTGCATACCATAAATTCAAGCGTACCCACAATAGTTGTTTTTGGAACCAGCAAGGAAATCTTCTGTTTAAATACAACCTGATTTTTATGCCAGGCTATTTGCATATTGAAATTCTTATCGAACGCACCGACCGCTTTCGGACTTTCGGTAACCTTATCTACTAATTGATAATCTTTGGAAGGCTTAAACTTGAAAGATGTTGGAATCGGTCCTCCATCATCAATAAATTGGGAATAAACATGCCATCCTTTTTCAATTTTGGCAGTAATAATCAAATTGTACTCATTTTCATTCAATTTCTCAGATGAGAAACTCCATTTTACAGGATCATAAATCTTAGCATTAGGATCTGGGAACTGTGCCTGCGTTGAAACAGCGAAAAACATAAAAATTAGACCCAAAAATCTTTTCATATCCTTTTAATTTATAAACTCAATCTCCTTATTATTGAAATACTGTAATCCTGAGCTTGTTTCAAGAACCAATTGTCCGCTAGCTGTTATATCCCTGATTACTGCGGTTTGTATTTCATTATTAAACCTAAAAACGGCGATTTCATCTTTTAGGTATAGTTTAGCAAGGTACTCATCTCTAATTCTATCTATATTTCCAGCTTTTAACTGTAAATATCTGGCCTCAATAAAGGCACAAATTTCGCCTAATATTTGCATTAAGTTGTAATCCTGATGTAAAGCTTGTTTCAAAGAAGTTACATTCTTTAAATTAGCTGGGAAATTCTCCTGATTTACATTAAGACCAATCCCAATTATGGCATGTTTGATTTTATTACCCTGCAAGATATTTTCAATCAATATACCAGCTAATTTTTTATTGTTAAAATAACTGTCATTAGGCCATTTTATGGTTGCAGCTTGTAATTTGTACTTATTAAAAAAATCGTTCAAGGCAAGACTTACGGCCATATTTAAGTCAAATTGCCTTTCAATTTCCAGAAAAACAGGGTTTAATAGTACACTAAAGGTCAGGTTTTTTCCTGCCTCACTGATCCAAGAATTACCTGACTGCCCACGACCGGCAAGCTGCCTGTCTGCCATTATAACAGTACCATCCAATAATGGCGTAGATTTTGACAAAGCATCCTTAAGAAAGGTATTTGTTGAGTCAACCTCTTTTAGAGTAATTAGATTCCGACCAATAAATAGTCCTGAAAAAGTATTATTTTGCAATTAAGATGCGTTAAAATGATTTAACAAAACTAATTTTTTTAATGGTAAAAAATAAAACTATACAAGAATCCACTTCAATTTCAGAACTCGTTGTTTATGGAATACAAGAAAAAAAGGGAAATGAAATAGTTCGGCTCGATTTGAGAAACATCAAAAGTTCAGTTGCAGATTACTTTGTTATATGCCATGCAGAATCTTCAACACAGGTAAATGCTATTGCACAAAGTGTGGAGGATGAAGTATTCAAGGCATTAAAACTCGAGCCCTGGAGAAAAGAAGGTTTACAACAGTCTGAATGGATAATTCTTGATTATATTGATGTCGTAGTTCATATTTTCAAAACAGACAAAAGAGAATTTTACGGAATAGAAGATCTTTGGGGTGATGCAGAAATAAAATCATTTAAAAGTGCCTGAAATTCAATATTTTAAGTACCAAAATGCCAACATAAAAATACAGAAATGAAAGATATTAAAACGGACAAAAAATCTCCAATAAAAAAGATTCCAGGCAAGAAAATCGTTCCTAAAGCACCTAAGTTCAACATTATGTGGCTTTATGCTGTAATTATTTTGGGCCTATTTGTGGTTCAGTATATATTCAGTGGAAATAATGCTAAACTTATTAATTACCAGAAATTTGAGAATGAAATGCTCAAACCAGGTGATGTTGAAAAGTTGGTCGCATACAAAAATGGTGATCTTTATAATGTTGATGTATATATCAAAAAAGATCGTTTAGATCAGAAAAAATATGATGAAGTCCGTAATAAGAGTAGCTTCAATGCGACTACAAACGGACCGCAATATATTTTCACTCAAGCTACTTATGAAAGTTTTGAGTCTAAGATAGTAGCAGCTGAGAAGGATCTTCCAATAAATCAGCGTACACCTATCATTTCAGAATCAAGAGAAAGTCCGTGGGCAGGTTGGTTCATGTCATTTATTCTGCCAGTGCTTCTATTGGTGGGATTTTGGATATTCATTATGAAAAGAATGGGTGGCGGTGCAGGTGGTGGTGCAGGTGGTCAGATTTTTAACATCGGCAAATCTAAGGCAACACTTTTTGATAAAGAATCTCAGGTAACCATTACTTTTAATGATGTTGCAGGATTAGAAGAAGCTAAACAGGAGGTGATGGAAATCGTTGATTTCCTTAAAAATCCAAAGAAATATACAAATCTAGGAGGTAAAATTCCCAAAGGAGCATTACTGATCGGTGCACCGGGTACCGGTAAAACCCTGATGGCTAAGGCGGTTGCAGGGGAAGCTCAAGTTCCATTTTTCTCACTTTCAGGTTCAGATTTTGTTGAAATGTTTGTCGGAGTTGGTGCTTCAAGAGTGCGTGATTTGTTCAAACAGGCAAAAGAGAAGGCTCCTTGTATCATCTTTATTGACGAAATCGACGCTATTGGTCGTGCCCGAGGAAAAAACAATATTGTTGGTGGAAATGATGAACGTGAAAACACTCTGAATCAGTTATTGGTTGAGATGGATGGTTTCGGAACGGATAGCGGAATTATTATTCTTGCTGCAACTAACAGACCTGATGTATTAGATACCGCATTATTACGTCCCGGACGTTTTGACCGTCAGATCTCTATTGATAAACCAGATTTGGTGGGGCGTGAGCAAATCTTCAAAGTACACCTGAAACCATTGAAACTTGCTAAAGGTGTTGATGCCAAGAAATTATCAGCACAGACCCCTGGGTTTGCAGGAGCAGAGATAGCAAACGTGTGTAATGAGGCAGCATTGATCGCAGCGAGAAGGAACAAAGAAGCGGTAGATATGCAGGATTTTCAGGACGCAGTAGATCGTGTAATCGGCGGACTAGAGAAAAAGAATAAAATAATCTCTCCAGAAGAGAAACGTATTGTTGCCTATCATGAAGCCGGACATGCTATTGCAGGATGGTTCCTTGAACATGCCGATCCATTGGTTAAGGTATCAATCGTGCCCAGAGGTGTTGCAGCCCTTGGATATGCACAGTATCTTCCGAAGGAGCAATTTTTGTATACTACAGAACAATTATTAGATGGAATGTGTATGACACTGGGTGGACGTGTTGCTGAGGATATTGTGTTTAATAAAATATCAACTGGTGCACAAAACGACCTGGAACGTATCACCAAACTATCTTATGCCATGGTAACTATTTATGGTATGAATGACAAGGTTGGCAATGTATCTTTTAACGATACTCAGGGCGAATACCAATTCAACAAACCCTATTCAGAAAAGACTTCTGAAATTATCGATATCGAGGTAAGAAATCAGATTGACAGAGCATATCAGAGAACCAAACAATTATTAACCGATAAACGTGAGGGACTAGAGAAGCTGGCTGAAAAATTACTAGAAAAAGAAATTCTGTTCCAGTCGGATCTTGAAGAAATCTTGGGGAAACGTCCGTTTGATAACCGAACCACTTATGATGAGTTCGTGAATGGAACTACCGTTGAAGCTCCAGCTGAACAGCCAAAAGAAAGTCTTGATCATGAAGGTATGGCAGATCACAACATAGATCTTCCTGAAAACAGGTCGTCACAAGATTAAATTATCAAATTCATGAAGCTTTGTTCTAGAAGAGTGAAATCTAATATCCTATTCTTCTTTTTTAAAACCTGTTGTTGATGAAAGAAACAACTTCTAAAGAAAAGATACTCAAGAAGATCCGAAAGGCACTTCTTGAAAAACGTGATAATCCTTTTCCTAATTTAGAAGAAGCCGCTATTTATGAAGAGTTTAATGGACACCTAGATGCCCTTTTTGCTGAACAACTTAGCGCAGTTTCAGGAAATTTTGTGTTCTGTGAAAACGAAATTGAGCTTTTTGAAAACCTTTTGCACCTCGCAGAAGACAAAAAATGGCGGAAGATCTACTGCTGGGAACCAAAACTGCAAAAACTCTTAAGCAATTATGAGTTCCCATTCTACAGTACTGATACTGATTTTTTAAACGCTGATGTAGGGATTACGGAATGTGAATCACTCATTGCCAGAAATGGAAGTGTCATGGTTTCTAACGGAAATGCTGCAGGAAGAAGATTAAGTATCTACCCGCATGTTCATATTGTAATTGCCTACACTTCTCAACTGGTACTAGATCTTAAAGATGGATTTAAAATGCTTAAAGAAAAGTACCCTGAAAGCCTACCTAGTATGATTTCTAATGTTACTGGTCCGAGCCGGACCGCTGATATTGAAAAAACTTTGGTTCTGGGAGCACATGGTCCAAAAGAGCTTTATGTGTTTTTATTGGAGGGATAGAAAACAAATCCCTTGTATCCAATATTACTGGTTAACAAATCGCATTATCCTGAGAACCAAATCTATCTATAGAAACAAGCATAGTTTTGGCAATAAAGTCAGGAGAAATAATGTAAATAATCTAACTTTCGTTAGATATAAAAACATACATTGCTGAGTTTAGGCTTAAGTTTTTCTATTCTTTTAGAAAGCAGAGTCTGTTTCTTTTCGCTTATACCAGTCCCGTGTTCTGCCCTATTTTTTTGTGGGAAATTTAACAGATATCATGACATTCTGTATCGCAAAAAAGATAGAGCTGCCACTCGGGTTTATTTAATGAAACCTATGGTTCTATTAACGGAAGCCCGTCCCGATGAAAAACAGCTCCAGGTAAAATAAATATTTGTATGGCCGAATTCTGCAAACAGATAATTTTAGCGTTTTTAGTCCGCTTAAAGTCAAACCGCACACTATACTTTATTAAATTCTTATTTTAAAAAGAATATGTACCTTTAATACGCTAAACCAATATAGTATTCAGTATAATTTCTTTTAATGAGCACTAATATTAAGTCTGTTATTATCGGGACTGGAAGTTTCATCCCTTCTAACATTATATCAAATAAAGACTTTTCGGAACACCGCTTTTACGAAAAGAACGGGGAACCCATTTTAAGGGAAAATCAGGAAGTCATACAAAAGTTTCAGGATATCACAGAAATTGAGGAGCGTCGCTATGCCGATAATGAACACGTGGCTTCTGATCTGGGTTATTTTGCGGCTTCTAATGCAATCGAAAGTTCAGGAACTGATCCTGAAACACTGGATTATATAATCGTTGCACATAATTTTGGAGACATCGCTCCCGGCAGTACAAGAGTCGATGTTTTACCTACCCTTGCATCAAGAATTAAACATAAATTGGGAATCAAAAATTCTGACTGCGTGGCATATGACCTTCCCTTTGGTTGCCCGGGTTGGTTGCAGGGGATGATTCAGGCAGATTATTACATCCGTTCAGGAGACGCAAAAAGAGTTCTGATCATCGGGACAGAAACCCTTTCAAGAGTAACCGATCCACACGATCGGGACAGCATGATTTATGCAGATGGTGCCGGAGCAACTATCTTAGAAGGAAGGGAAGGAACAAAAGCGGGTATCTTGGCACATAAAACCCAAACTCATACATTTGATGAAGCCTATTATCTATATTCAGGTAAATCCAGTAATCCAGATCTAGTTTCTGATGATCAGTTTATCAAAATGGATGGTAGAAAGATTTATGAATATGCCCTTACTAATGTACCTCTCGTAATTAAACAAACAATGGATAAATCGGGAACAGGCATTGATGATGTGAAAAAAGTACTGGTTCATCAGGCCAATGGTAAAATGGATGAAGCAATACTTAAAAGGCTTTTTAAACTATTCGGAATCAGAGAAACTCCAACGGGTGTTATGCCCATGACCATATCTAAATTCGGTAATAGCTCAGTAGCTACCGTGCCAACCCTGCTAGATATGATTTTAAAAGATAAATTACAGGAACATCAGATAAAAAAAGGTGACCGCATAGTATTCGCTTCAGTCGGATCGGGTATGAATATTAATTCTATGGTTTATGAATTTTAATTCTTTAAACTTTTATATCAAAGTTCAGTTTTTACTCAATCTTTTTATTATTGAAATTGATAAAGGAGCTTGAATTAAACTCATGAATTCTCGACCAATTTTACAAATTAAAATAAAGGCAAAAAAAAAGCGATCTGTTAAAACAGATCGCTTTTTTTAATTTCTAAGGGTATATTAAGCTACCGGACTTTCTTCTAAAGCAAATCCCTCATCAACAAGTATGCGACCGCAATGCTCACAGACTATGATACGCTTACGCTGGCGAATATCGAGTTGTCTTTGAGGTGGAATTTGATTAAAACAACCTGAACACGAATCGCGCTGTATACTTACCACAGCAAGGCCGTTCTTGGCATTACTTCTTAAACGGTTGTAAGCAATTAATAAACGATCCTCAATATGCTTTTCAGCTTCTTTGGCCTTAACAAGGATACCTGCTTCATCTTTCTCAGTTTCAGCAGTAATCATATCTAATTCGGCTTTCTTTAACTCAAGATCGTTTTTTCGCTCGGTTATATTTGTCAAAGCATTTTCGTAAACTTCAGTTTTGTTTTGAATTTCGAAAGAATATTCCTTTATCTTCTTTTCTGAAACCTGAATCTCTAAACCTTGAATTTCAATCTCTTTCGAAATTGCATCATATTCACGATTATTCTTTACATCGTTCAGCTGAGTTTCGTATTTTTTTGTAGCTGCCAACGAATCTTTTATCAGATTTTTGCGAGTTACAATTGAATCTTCCAAATCATCAAGATCTGATTTGATTTTTTGTATACGGGTTTCTAAACCTGCAACCTCATCTTCTAGGTCGGCCACCTCCATCGGAAGTTCACCTCTTGTCTGACGGATCTTATCGATCTGTGTGTGCAAGGTTTGAAGTTCAAATAACGCCTTTAATTTCTCTTCTACTGATTGTTCCATTAAATCAAATAATTTATGGGGTTTGTATTCTGTGTTGTTAAACGGAGGGCAAAGTTACTAAATTTTTCTGAAATTAATTCCAACAATAATTCCTGTGTAAACTGCTCACTTTCAAAATGTCCGACATCCGCAATAATAAGTTTACTTTCCGCATCAAAAAACTCATGGTATTTAAAGTCGGCGCTTATAAAAACATCCGCGCCTGCACTTATTGCATTAGGTAGTAAAAAACATCCGGAACCACCACAAACAGCCACTCTACGTACTTTTTTTGATCTTAATGCAGTATGTCTGATCACTTTAGCACCTAACTTTTCCTTCACAAAAGTTAAAAACTCCAGTTCATCATAGTCGCTCTCCAAATTACCAATCATACCAGATCCAACCTGTGGATGGCTATTGTTTATAGAATACAAATCATAAGCAACCGCCTCATATGGATGTTTCTCGATAAGTGCTGAGAGAATTTTCTGCTCCAGATTTACAGGATAAATAATCTCAATTCTGATTTCTGATTCATGATGTTGCTTACCATGCTCACCAACAAATGGTTTAGTTCCTTCGCCGGCCTTAAAAGTGCCAAGGCCAATCACATTATAACTGCATTCCGAATAATTTCCTATGTGACCTGCACCCGCTTTAAACAGGGTTTCTCTTAGCTCTTCAGCAAAATTCTCCGGACAAAAAGTGACTAGCTTTCGGAGTGAATCTTCTCTGGGTTTTAGTACCGCGGGATTCTTGATCCCAAGTTTATCACAAATCTTTTTATTAACGCCTGTTGATACATGATCCAAATTAGTATGGATGGCATAAATTGCAATATCATGCTTTATTGCCTTCATCACAACCCTTTCCACATAAGTTCTACCGTTGAACCTTTTTAATCCCTTAAAAACAATTGGGTGATGTGAAATTATCAGATTCAAACCTAAGTGAATTGCCTCATCAATAACAGATTCTGTACAATCCAATGAAATAAGAGCCCCCGTTAACTCTTTGTCAGGTTGACCTACAATCAGACCTGAATTGTCGTAATCTTCCTGAAAGGCTAGCGGAGCAAGCATTTCTAGAAAAGAGGTAATATCTCTTAAATTCATGACCAAATATACCCCATAAGTTTTAAGTGTAGAAATACTGGAATGATAAAGCAACTAAGCCCAGTATTACCATTTAACAAGCAGAATTAATCGGAAATTAGCTTTTAGACTAACAATTTCTGGGATAATAAAGGAATTTATTCCCCCTGATTACTCATTATTTTTACAAGTTCTGCACTTTCGTATGCCGCCTTTCGATTAAACTCAAGGGTAAGAGATTTGTGGTTTATTACATCTACTATTGTACCTATAAAACACAAGCCCGCTGTCAGAAAATAAAGAATACCCATTCCCATCTTTCCGGTGATAAATCGTTGAATACCGGCAACACCTAAAAAACCGAGTAGGGTAAATAAAAGTACTTCCTGAGCATCCTTTCTTCTATCTGCATAGAACATCACAAAATTTTGGGTCTGACGAGGGTTCATTCCTGAAACCACCTGTTTCAAGTAAGAATACTCCTCAAGACCCATACCCTTTAGGTTAATAAGCGGATCATTTTCCATAGTTTATATGTTTTGATAATTTTAAATTTAATAGGAATATATTAAATAATTGCATGATCCTGTAAAACAGAATGATAAATGCAGGTATTCCAAACCAATGGTTTTCAAAGGATAAGCTGAATTCTCCTTGCAATAAATATCGAATAGAACGACCGAGTCCGCACCCCGGACACCAATTAAAACCAAGATTATCTAAGGGACATAAACTCGAATGTGCAGACCCGGAAGCTGTAAATGCCAAAAATAAAATAGCACTCATCCAGATTATTAATTCCAATGGCAAATTGAATATTAATCGATAGAACTGCATTTTAGTCATTATGCATAAAGGATATTTTTCTGGCTATCTGGATTTGACTTGAATAAATATAGATTAAAATATTTTTTCAAACTAATGATCCAAGCGCTTTTACTGCGATAATCTATTTTTGCTGCATCAAACTGTATATTTGCTACGAAAATCAGCGTGTGAATATTCGGGATATAATAAATCAGTACAAATCGGACCCCAGAATTGCCATTCTGGCAGAAGCCCTGAATAAAGGGAAAAAGAGTCGGATTCACCTTAAGGGTTTGGTCGGATCAAGCGATTCTGTCCTAGCTACTGCTCTGTATTTTCTGCTTCATAGACATATGATTTTTGTCCTTCCCGAACGTGAGGAAGCTGCCTATTTTTTAAGCGATCTTGAAAATCTACTCGAAAAAGAAATTCTGTTTTTTCCATCATCCTTTAGAAAATCATTTGAATTTACTTTGGTCGATAATAGTAATGTGCTGCAGCGGGCTGAAGTATTAAATGAACTCAAACATTCTGCCGAATACGGAAAAATTATCGTTACCTACCCAGAGGCATTGGCCGAAAAGGTGATTGATCGCAACGCTCTAGAAAAAAACACACTTGAAATTGCTGTAGGGAATAAGCTGAGCATTGATTTTATCAATGAATTTTTAATTGAATACGATTTTGAAAGGGTAGATTTTGTATATGAACCGGGACAGTTTTCTGTCAGGGGTGGAATTGTAGATATCTATTCTTTCTCAAATGATCTTCCCTACCGGGTTGAGTTCTTTGCAGATTATATTGAAAGTATCCGAACTTTTGAAATTCAAGATCAGTTGTCTGTTGAACGGGTCAAAAGCATTACCGTAGTGCCCAATGTGCAGTCGAAATTTCTCACTGATCATAATATTTCGCTTCTTGAATACATTGATCACGATACTATTATTTGGTTTAAAGATGTAGAGTTTACCTTCGATATTGTCAAAAACGGCTATAAAAAAGCCATAGAATATTGGAAAGCGCTTTCTAAAGACGATAAACAGCAAAACCCACATTGGATTGATCCCAAATTTAATTTCACAGATGAAAAAATGCTTGCTGATCAGCTACGCGACTTTCATATTTTGGAATTTGGGAAACAGTTTTATTACCAGGCTGATGAGACGATTAATTTTGAAATAAAACCTCAACCTTCATTTAATAAAGATTTCAACCTGCTCATCCATAATTTTAAAGAAAACGAAAAAGCCGGACTTGAAAATCTCATTTTCACCGATTCAACGAAACAAATTGAGCGCTTGTACAGTATTTTTGAGGATTTAAATGCAGGTGTAAAATTCAGTCCGGTTTACCTTTCATTACGAGAAGGCTTTATTGATCATTCCCAAAAGCTAGTCTGCTATACAGATCATCAGATTTTTGATCGTTATTATAAATACAAGTTAAAAAAAGGCTACATACGCAATCAAGCCATCACTCTCAAAGAACTTCGTGAGTTAAAACCCGGCGATTTTATTACACATATTGATCACGGGATCGGTAAATATGCCGGACTTGAAAAAGTAGACGTTAATGGCAGGTCTCAAGAAATGATCCGCTTGGTTTATGCCGATAATGACCTGCTTTATGTCAATATCAACTCTCTGAACCGCATCTCTAAATATTCAGGAAAAGAAGGCACGGTTCCAAAAATGAACAAGCTTGGTACCGATACCTGGGAGAAGTTAAAAAAAACAACTAAAAAAAAGGTTAAAGATATTGCCCGCGATCTGATTAAACTTTATGCAATTAGAAAAGCACAGACCGGAACAGCATTTTCTCCAGACACCTATTTACAAACCGAGCTTGAGGCCTCATTCATTTATGAAGATACTCCAGACCAGGTTAAAGCTACAGCAGATGTAAAAAAAGATATGGAATCAGCACATCCAATGGACAGATTAGTTTGCGGGGATGTAGGATTTGGGAAAACTGAAATAGCTATTCGGGCTGCCTTTAAAGCAGTAACTGACAGCAAGCAGGTAGCTATTTTAGTACCAACTACCATTTTAGCTTTACAGCATTTTAAAACATTCCAATCCCGTCTAGAAGATTTTCCATGTACAATCGATTACATCAATCGGTTTAAATCAGCAAAACAGATTAAAGAATCTCTCCAAAAGTTGGCTGAGGGCAAGATCGATATTATCATTGGTACTCACCGGATTGTGAGTAAGGATGTGAAATTTAAAGACCTCGGACTTTTAATTATTGATGAGGAACAAAAATTTGGTGTCGGTGTTAAAGAAAAGCTAAAACAATTCAGGGCAAATGTGGATACCCTGACATTAACAGCCACTCCGATTCCAAGAACATTACATTTTTCATTGATGGGTGCCAGAGATTTGAGTATTATCAGCACCCCTCCTCCAAACCGACAGCCTGTACTAACAGAACTGCATGTATTCAATGAAAAATTGATTAAAGAAGCTGTGGAATATGAAATAGACCGTGGCGGACAGGTTTTCTTTATTCATAACCGTGTTCAGGATCTGATGCAGCTGGGTGGACTAATCAATACACTTGTTCCCAAAGCAAGAATCGGCATAGCTCATGGCCAACTGGAAGGGGATGCACTTGAAGATGTAATGCTCAAATTTGTAGGGGGCGATTACGATGTTCTTGTCGCAACCACCATTATTGAGGCCGGTTTAGATATTGCGAACGCCAATACTATTCTGATCAATCATGCCCATATGTTCGGCTTAAGCGATCTGCATCAGATGCGCGGACGTGTTGGCCGCTCGAATAAAAAAGCATTCTGCTACTTGTTAAGTCCGCCTTTATCAACCCTAACCAACGAAGCCCGAAAACGCCTGAGTGCAATTGAAGAATTCTCTGATCTGGGAAGCGGTTTTAATGTGGCGATGCGTGATCTGGATATTCGGGGAAGCGGAAATCTACTGGGTGCTGAACAAAGCGGCTTCATTGCAGAAATTGGCTTTGAGATGTACCATAAAATTCTGGATGAAGCCATTCAGGAATTAAAAGAGGATGAATTCAAAAATCTATTCAGCGATGATAAACCAAGACCATTTATCTCTTTTACTCATGTAGATACTGATTTGGAAGTTCTGATTCCGGATGAATATGTGACCAATATCGCAGAACGATATAATCTATATACAGAGCTTTCAAACATTGAGAATGAAACAGAACTGGATGAATTTAGGCAAAGACTTGCGGATCGATTCGGACCGGTTCCAAAACAGGTTATTGAACTGATTAATACCTGGCGTCTGCAATATCTGGGAAAAATGATCGGATTTGAGAAAATCAGCTTCAAAAAAGGCGTTCTAAGGGGCTATTTTATCGCTAACAAACAATCGGCTTATTTTGAAACCGCACAATTTGGTCGTGTTCTGGAGTTTTTACAGGCTCATCCACGAATAAGCAACTTGAAAGAAGTTAAAAATACGCTGAGGTTAGCTGTAGAACATGTAACTACACTAGACATGGCAATAGAACTATTACAAGAATTAGTTTTAGAATCCGTTGAAAGTTAATTTCCGGGTTGAAAGGTTATTGGTAGAACATAGGATGTTCTCACAGGTTTTCCATTTGCCATCCCCGGCCGCCAAACTGGTGAAGATCTGAGCACACGAATTGCTTCTTCATCACATCCGCCACCAATACCTCTTACGACTTTAAAATCAGTAAGACTACCATTTTTTTCTACAATAAAACCAATATACACCTTGCCCTGAATTTTATTTTGACGAGCCCCCGCTGGGTAACGTAATCTGGATCCAAGAAATTTACCTAAAGCTGTTTGCCCACCCTGAAATTCGGGTGCCATCTCAACATTAGCCAAATCATACAGTTTTCCTTCGTACCTAGCTTCAGAGTTAGCGCTTTCAATTGGTTCGGTTGAAGAAGGTTCAGCCACTTTTTCAGGAACTGCCAAAACCTGACTGTACTCTGCTTCATCACTAGAGGTACTGTCAGAATAGGAACCAAGCGCCGAAACAATAAGATTTTGCATCTCAGCCTCTCTTAGGGAAATAATTTTTCCTTCTTCATTTATCGCCAATTCAAATTTAATGTCGGCACTCACCTCAACATTACGTGAAGCTTGAATGTAACTTACTTTTGCCCAATAGCTAGCAATTAATTCATTGTTAATTCGGTCATAATCAAGGCTCGAAACAATCCAGTTAAGATCGTAGTTTTTAAAGTCGGCCTTTCGCTTCGCATGTACTTCCTTAAGTCTTGAGTAAGTAAGATTATGGTAATTATAATAGGTTCTGGTAATAGGTGAAAAATAACTCGGGGGATCAAAATAGCCCTTTCTCTGATCATTGTAAAAGGCTTCAATAAATTTAATCAGCGAACCACGAACTTCTTCATCAGTCATATTTGAGTTTTCAAGAAGAACATCAGAGTTGTTATCGTCAATTACTGTCACAACATCTTCCTTTTTGTCTGAAAAAAAAGAATTGATGTCATCTACATATAACGTTAAATAACCCATAATCAGAATTATAAGGCCAAGACCAATAGCCATATATCTCAGTGACGGATCTTTTATTACCTCATTATCTGAGAAATTATCTTGCTGCGATTTACTCTCTCTTTCCAATTAATATTTTTTATAATTTTTATTGATAAAAATCATTCCAATTATTTACCATACACTCTAATCAGAACTAGGGCGTATTTATAAGATCAGAAAATCTTTACGAAAGACAAATATACAAATACGAGAGGAGCGGCAAGTAATAATCCGTCAAAACGGTCGAGCAAGCCACCATGACCAGGTAGAAATGATCCTGAATCCTTGGTTGAAAGACTTCTTTTAAGCATTGACTCTGAAAGATCGCCCAATGTTCCTGAACTGACAATAATTACCGAAACAATGAGCCAGTGCAATAATGCCAGTTCGGTAAAATAAATGCTTAAAATATACCCTGAAAGCATGCTACAAAACAATCCGCCAGCAAAGCCTTCCCAACTCTTCTTAGGAGAGTGCCTTTCAAATAATCTGTTCTTACCTAAAGTAATTCCAAATAAATAGGCTCCGGTATCATTAGACCATAATATGATTAGAAATGCAAGGGGTAAATGCCAGGAATAATCACCATCCATAAAACCTAGCCCATAGAAAAAACAAAAAGGAAGTGCAGCATACACTACACCAAAAATGGTATAAGCAATATTATGAAAAGGATTTTTGAAATCACTGTAAAGTTCAGCGATGATAATTAAAATAAAAACTGGAACACAAGTAAGGAAAAATACGGTCGGAGCATCATTAAGAAAATAAAAACTGAGTGGTAAATAAATGCTAATCACCAAAATCCATCCCAATACACTACGGGGTTTCAAACCATCGGTACGAACGAGTTTATAAAACTCCTCTGTGCTGAATAAACTAAGCAGCAGAAAAAAAACAGTAAAAGTATAAGCACCCAATAAAAGTGAGGCAAGCATTACCGCTACAAAGAAAAATGCTGTAATTGCTCTTGTTTTCATTTATAATTCGTTTTTTATTATGATTTCAAGTGAGTTCTGAAAATCATCCTCATGTATATACACTTCAACTTCCCCAATACGGTATGGAAAGCCTTGTTTATTAATTAGTATTGTCTCTATTTCATGATCAATTAATACCTGCTTTACAAGTTCAGATTTAAAAAAATCAGAGGAGGTATAGATTTTAACCCAACCCGCTTCCATCCAGACTATCGCTTTTATTTTCGATTAATTTTTGTGTGTATCTGTAAAAATACCGGATTGATACGATAAATATGATCAAACTGATACTGATTAATGCCGGACTAGAAGGTTCTGATTCAAACATTTTATCAATTGAAAGTCCCTGTTGCTGATACCAGTATGCCGTAAAAACCGCTAGCGCATTATTCAAAAAATGACCCAGAATTGGAAGCCACAGACTTCCACTCCAAACAAAAAGATAACCGAACAATGCACCTAGAAACATTCGGGGTAGAAATCCATAGAACTGAAAATGTATTGAACTGAAAATAATCGCAGTTAGCCAAATAGCAACATGATAATTTCTGAACCAACGTGTGAAAATTGGCTGAAATCCTCCTCTGAAAATAAGCTCTTCCCCAAAAGCAGGAATAATCGCAAGCATAAGTAAATTCACAAGTAGCGAAGAAAAAGAATTCATAACAATAAACTTTTTTGTTAAAAACTCCATTTTCAACTCCTGTTGCAGCATCCATGCTTCTACTTCTTTGAGAAAAGAAGGAAGTTTCATTCCCTTATTTAAAAGCGTGGTATATTCAAGTGCAGGACTTGCCGCAAACATAATAACAATGGTGAGCAAAGCCAGATAAGTTGGAACAGGTATAATTTTAAGATATCCAAGCCAATCCTTGTTCTGAAGTTTGGCGTAAACCAGAGCTGGTATAACAAACATACCAACGGATGAAATAATCTGAACCATTTTGATCAGATTTAGGTTGATCGGATCATCTGATGACAACTTATCTATTACCCCTGCACCGTAAATAAAGTAACTAAGAACGAAAGCCAAAATGCTAAAAACAATAGCCCCTAGCAAAATAAGCAATACCAAAAGGATTGTTGACTCAAAAGGATTACGTTCAGTTGACGCAGATTTGAACATGCTTGTATTTTATTTGTAATTTTGCAATTTATATTAATAACACAAAGTTGAAAGATAGGTAATGTCTGTTAAGATTGGAAATATTGATTTAGGTGATTTTCCGCTTCTGCTGGCACCAATGGAAGATGTTAGTGATCCTCCATTCCGTTTCGTTTGCAAACAAAATGGGGTGGATATGATGTATACTGAATTTATTTCTTCAGAGGGTCTGATTCGTGACGCAGCAAAAAGCAGGGCAAAACTCGATATATTCGAATATGAACGACCTATTGGAATACAAATTTTTGGTAGCGACATAGAAAGCATGGCCGAAGCAACCCGGATTGCTACAATGGCAAAGCCAGATCTCATGGATATCAATTATGGTTGCCCGGTTAAAAATGTTGCTTGTCGCGGTGCTGGAGCAAGTTTATTGCAGGATATTGACAGGATGGTAAAAATGACCAAAGCGGTGGTTGAGGCTACTCATCTTCCGGTTACTGTTAAAACACGTCTTGGCTGGGACGATAATACCAAAAATATCTATGAAGTAGCAGAACGTCTTCAGGATATTGGTATTAAAGCATTAACCATTCACGGCCGAACCCGGGCCCAGATGTATAAAGGTGAAGCCGACTGGACATTGATACGGGAGATCAAAAGAAACCCAAGAATCAAAATTCCGATCTTTGGCAACGGGGATGTAAACTCCATTGAAAAAGCAGCCAATTGGCGCATGGAATATGAAGTTGATGGTATTATGATCGGAAGGGCAGCCATTGGTTATCCCTGGATATTCCGTGAAATAAAACACTTTTTTAAAACAGGTGAACACTTACCTGAACCTACGATTACCGAAAGAGTGGAGGTTTGCAAAACCCATCTCGATAAATCAATTGAATGGAAAGGACCCAGAGTGGGTATTTTTGAAATGAGAAGACATTACGCCAATTATTTTAAAGGTATTCCCGACTTTAAAGAATATCGCATGAAATTGGTTTCTCTTGAAAATGTCGATCACATTTATGAGGTTCTTCATGAAATTAATGAACGATTCCAAACAGAAATGGCTTGATTATTGGGTTTATTTTTATATTGCCTTCAATTAAAACCAACAACTATGGTGACCAAGATTACTGATGGGGTAAAAATATCGGTAGAAACCATTTACCAACCCGAATATTCTAATCCTGCAAATGAACATTTTATGTTTGCTTACAGGGTTAATATTGAAAATATGACAGAAAATAGTGTTCAGTTACTAAATCGTCACTGGCATATTTTTGATTCAAACGGTACTAAAAGAGAGGTAAAGGGCGAGGGTGTGGTTGGTCTACAACCAATTATCGAACCCGGCGACAATCATGAATACGTATCTGGGTGTAACCTAAAAACCGATATGGGTAGTATGAAAGGATCTTATGAAATGAAAAGAATTGTTGACGGCCGTAAATTCCGGGTCAATATTCCTGAATTTTATTTGATTGCGCCTTATAAAATGAATTAATTCCCGATTTTAGGATAAACAAAAAGCCCCTTTATGATTTCATAAAGGGGCTTTTCTATTTGAAATAAATTACTACTCTCTTCTTCCCATCAACATGCTGGCATAATAAACCAATGTTGCCAATGAACCCAGAGCCGCAACAACATAGGTCATAGCAGCCCACCATAATGCGTCTTTAGCCTGATCATTTTCTACACTGGTTTGCATAATTCCGCGGTTGCTTTGCAGCCATGCCAAAGCCCTGTTACTTGCATCAAACTCAACTGGAAGGGTAATGAAAGCAAATAAGGTTACCACAGCAAGGGCTACAACACCAATAGCAAGAACGGTAATGTCTCCTGAAAAAATAAGAAGCATTACACCAATCATCAATGCCCATTGTGTTATTTTTGAAGCTAAATTAACAGCCGGAACAACCGACGACCTAAACTTTAACCAGCTGTAGGCTTTTGCATGCTGAACGGCATGACCACATTCGTGTGCAGCAACTGCCGCGGCAGCAACACTGCGGCCATGGTATACCTCCGGACTCAAGTTTACAGTCCGGTCTGCCGGATTGTAATGATCTGATAACTGACCCTCAGCAGAAATAATCTGAACATCATATATTCCATTATCCTTTAACATTTTATCAGCGATGTCTTTTCCGCTCATTGCTGAACCTAAAGGCATTTCAGAGTATTTCTTAAATTTACTTTTAAAACGCCACTGGACAGCAAAACTAACTACCGCAATGACAATCATTAAAATTAATCCCATAGTTTTTATTTTTTATAAACCCATTCAATAACCATTCCCAATAAAAATAATCACAAATAATTTACCTTTAGACTATATGTCCAATCTTTTTTCTTACTGGGAACAGAAATCATTCTTATCCGGCTTTGATGTGATCATCATTGGCGGTGGAATTGTAGGTTTAAGCTCCTCACTGTATCTAAAGTTAAAACAACCCTCATTAAAGATTGGAATTCTTGAATCGGGCTTTCTGCCTAGCGGTGCTAGCACAAAAAATGCGGGTTTTGCATGCTTTGGAAGCATTTCTGAACTTCTAAATGAACTGGAATACAGGACAGAAAACGAAGTTCTGGGTACGATAGAAATGCGCTGGAAAGGTCTGGAAAAACTCAGAAATAATATTGGAGATTCGGCTATTTGCTTTGAACAAAATGGGGGTTATGAAATATTTAAAAACAAGGAGTCCGACTTCGCAAATTACTGTATTGATAAGATACCATGGTTTAATTCCTTTTTGAAACCTGTCATTAGAAAACATGACATTTATGCAGTTTCATCTGATAAAATTGCAGAATCAGGCATGAAGGGAATATATAAAATCATTAAAAATAAATACGAGGGCCAAATTGATACTGGAAAAATGATGAGCGCCTTGCTCTCGAGGGTACAAGGACTGGGGGTAACCGTTTTTAATAATTGCCTGGCACAAAAAATTGACAATGCTTCAGATTATAAAAATATAATAACCAATCAGGGGGTATTTAAAACCCGATCTGTTATTGTTGCAACGAATGCCTTCGCTAAAAATCTTATTCCTGAACTCGATGTTACTCCGGGCAGGGGGCAGGTTCTAATCACAGAGCCAATAAAAGATCTGAAAATAAAAGGCGCCTTTCATTACAATAAGGGTTATACCTATTTCAGAAATATAGACGATAGAATATTGCTGGGTGGAGGACGCGACCTTGATTTTAAAGGAGAAGAAACTCATGAACAAGGTGTGACACCCATTATTCAAAATGAACTTGAAAAATTATTATATGAAACAATAATTCCGGGACAAAAACCAAAAATTGAATACCGTTGGAGCGGGGTAATGGGCTTTGGAAAAGATTTGAAACCTATAGTAAAACAAATTTCACCCGGTGTATTCTGTGCAGTAAGATGCAACGGAATGGGAATAGCAATAGGTAGTCTTTTAGGTGAACAGGTTGCTGATATGATTCATATTTAGTCTGGTCCTACTTTTTACCCATGATAAATTAAAGAAATGGAAATCTATATTTTAACTGCAACGGCTATAATTATTGTTGTTTTGTTTTTTCTAATACGCTCAAAACCCAAATTCGATACGCACAGTCTGGAAGAATTAAATCAACTCAAATCTGAGAATGAAGAATTAAAAATAAGTCTGGCAAAATCTCAAGAGCGGACAGAAAATATAAAATCAGAACAAGATTATTTAAGAAAAGAATTAAACGCCGAACGCGAAAAACTATCTGATACCTTGCGTACTTTGGAAAGTTCACGTGCTTATTTACAGGCTCAAAAGGAAAAAATAGAAGAGCAAAAGTCTGAAATCATAAATAATCAGGAAAAATTCAACAAGGATTTTGAACTGATTGCATCCCGTATCCTGGAAGAAAAAAGCATAAAATTCACTGAACACAGTCGGGTTAATCTTGACCTTATTATTAAACCCCTTCGCGAAAATCTCAAAACCTTTGAAGATAAAGTAGACAAGGTTTATAAAGCTGAATCGGATGAGCGGAATATTCTTCGCGGACACATCAATCAGCTCATTGAGCAATCCAGCCTAATGAATCAGGAAACTAAAAACCTTACTAATGCCCTAAAAGGAGACAGTAAAAAGCAGGGAAACTGGGGTGAGTTGGTACTGGAACGGGTCTTGGAACGATCGGATCTTGTTAAAAATCAAGAGTACCGCATACAGGCCTCCCATCAATCATCGGATGGCAGTCGCTTTCAGCCGGATGTTGTAATCGATCTTCCGGATGAAAAACATCTCATTATTGATGCAAAAGTTTCTCTCACCGCTTACGAGCGGCTGGTTAACTGTGAAGGTGATGAAGACCGCAATTTGTTCATCAAGCAGCATATTAGCTCAATTCGGAATCATATTATTGAACTTTCATCAAAAAATTACAGCGAATTGTATAAGATCAATTCTCCTGATTTTGTGATGTTATTTATTCCAATTGAATCCAGCTTCAGTATTGCCGTTCAGCACGATGCTGAATTATTTAATTTTGCTTGGGATAAACATGTGGTTATTGTAAGCCCTTCTACTTTACTTGCTACATTACGCACCATTGCAAGTATGTGGAAACAAGAACGCCAAAACCGAAATGTCATGGAAATTGCCCGCCTTAGTGGTGAAATGTATGATAAATTTATTGGTTTTATGACCGATATGGAGAGCCTCGGGAAAAACATTAAACAAAGCCAGGATGCATATGATAAGGCTATCAGTAAATTATCCACCGGAAGAGGTAACCTGAGTACTACTGCTGAAAAAATAAAAAAACTAGGAGCCAGAACTGGAAAGCAGCTGGATCAAAAATTTATTAGCGAAGACGAGGATTAATTGCTTTTAATTGGTTCGGGCAAGAGTTTAAAATAGGTCGCCACAAATCGATTATTAACAAGTGTTCCCTTGATCTCAGCTTTTCGGATTTTTTGACAAAAGCCATCCTTGGCGTGAGCGTCTCCGTGGTCATCAATCTTGGTTCCATCCACGAAATAGGGTTTTCCCTTGATCCGAACAGCAAGATTACAACCCTTACCCTCCATCTTAAACTGACATTGTCCACAAGAAGCTTTTGCAATAAACATCTCGTCTGTTTTTAATGGCTTAGTTTGCGCATTTACAAAACTGGACATCAAGCACATGAAGAAAATAAAAAGTCCGTTTTTCATATTCCAATTATTCTAATAAATCTCCGCATTTGAAATCAAGGGGCAGGCTTTGGAATCATTGATACTTATCCTTATTCTTGAGGTAATCACGGGATCTATTTTCAATATTCTTTTATAGCCTATCGTTGTTGCCTTGGCAACATTCTGCCAGACACCATCTTTCCAAATATCCACTGTAAATGCTTTTACCCTTTGCCCAAGCCGAATATATTCCTGCAAAACAATGTATTTAACTTTTTTTTCCTTGCCCAAATTAATTTCAAATCCTCCTGTTTTCAGATTATCATCCGTTGACCAGTAGGTATCTTTTTTACCATCAGTAATCATTTTACCCGCATAGTTGGTGGAATTGAATCGAACCGTGCTGGCTTCTACTTTAGCCCCTTTAGCAATATTAATTGCAAACTCCGTATCAAGCAGTTTTTTATACCCTTTCATGGATTCAATATCTTTTTCATGGAAAAGTCCACGTTGATCAGGAGGAATATTGAGTAATAGCGTTGAACCACGCCCAACAGAACTCAGGTAAATATCAAACAACTGCTCAGCAGTTTTTACTTTAGCATCCTCATTGGCATGATAAAACCATCCCGGACGGATTGAAACATCAACCTCTGCAGGTATCCATTTATCACCATTTTCTGAACCAGAATTTAGAATATCCGATATCCCGGATTTACCGGCATGTAAGGTATCCGTTGAAATAGTATTCCAGTTTGTCTCACCGGCAATACCGCGTTCATTACCCACCCATCTAACTCCAGGACCCGCATCACTGAAAAAAATAACGTTTGGCTGGATACTTCGGACTATATCCAATGTTTTTGGCCAGTCGTAATAAGTCGATGCGTTTATTTTGCGGATTTCCCGTGAACCCCCATAATAGCCATCCCCACCATTTGCACCGTCAAACCACATTTCGAAAACGGGACCGTAATTAGTAAATAATTCGGTAAGCTGGTTGCGGTAGTAGTCTAGGTAAGCTGGTTTACCATATTCTGGATGATTTCGATCCCATGGAGAAAGGTATACCCCAAATTTTAGTCCGTACTTTTTCGAAGCCTCTGCTGTTTCTTTAACAATATCGCCTTTACCATTCAAATAAGGACTGTTTTTTATAGAATGTTCTGTGTATTTACTGGGCCAGAGGCAAAATCCATCATGGTGCTTAGTTGTTAAAATAAGGGTTTTAAACCCCGTTTCTTTCAGCACTTTAGCCCATTGTCTTGTATCCAGCGCAGATGGATTAAATATGGATTCTTTTTCATCGCCATATCCCCACTCCAGACCAGTAAACGTGTTGGTTGTAAAGTGTACAAATGCATTGGTCTCCATCTCATGCCATTGCATCTGCTCTTCAGTAGGCAAAGGTAAAACAGGAGCTGGCGCATCAGCCTTCCCAGACTGGGCATTTACCGCTTTAGAAAAAATCAGAAGAAATAAAAACAGTTTGATGGTTGTTGGATACATGTTTTCAATATTTGCCTAAATGTAAAATTCTGATAAGAATCACTAATTTAATTTTGATCCCCTTTTAACGAGTTCCATCCCTGCGCTTTTATTGGGTGAACCTTCTCTGATTTTGAAATCAGATTACAGCCGGCCGACGCTTCAGTTATGTGTCCGATAATTGAAATATCCGGATTATTCCGAATCTTTTCATAATCCGACTGTTTAACAGTAAAAAGTAATTCATAATCTTCCCCTCCATTTAGAGCACAAACCGTTGGGTCAATTCCGAAATCACGGGCTGTGTCATAAGTCATTGGGTCAATAGGGATTTTTTCTTCATATAAATTACACCCCTTGTTTGATTGCTTACAAATATGCAGGATCTCAGAAGCAAGTCCATCCGAAATATCAATCATGGCGGTCGGTTTGATCTTCATCAGTTTCAAAGATTCCACAATGTCTTTTCGGGCTTCGGGCTTCAGTTGCCGTTCAACTATGTAATCCTTACCTTCCAAGTCGGGTTGAATATTGGGATTTTCAAGAAAAATACCCTTCTCTCGTTCCAGTAGTTGTAATCCGATATATGCCCCACCCAAATCACCCGATACACATAAAAGATCGCCCTCGTTAGCACCGCTTCTGTAGCAGATGTCCTTCTCATCAGCATAACCAATACTCGTTACACTAATCACGAGGCCTTGTTTTGACGAGGTGGTATCACCTCCTGCGAGATCAACTCCAAATTTTTCACATGCAATATTGATTCCCTGATACAATTCTTCGACAGCCTCGAGCGGAAATTTACTCGATAAACCGATAGAAACCGTTACCTGAGAGGCTGTTCCATTCATTGCATAAATATCACTTAAATTAACCTGAATGGCCTTATAACCTAAATGTTTTAACGGTGTGTAAGATAAATCGAAATGGATTCCCTCCAGTAATAGATCTGTAGATATCAATGTTTTCTTTCCTTCAAAGCTTAAAACTGCAGCATCATCTCCAATAGCTTTTACTGTACTTTTATTTTTGACATCGAAATTTTTGGTCAAATGATCGATCAGACCAAACTCACCTAATTGCTCAATCTCTGTGCGTCCTTTATTTTCAAACATGTTTTTCTTTTAAAAATACAAAGGTGCTAATTTTTTAAGGAAGCGAAGTTTTGGGATTAGGGCAATTTATACACAACTTTTAACTTGTTGTATTCGGATTGTGGCACCTGAACCAGTATAGGATTCTTCTTTTTATCAAGAAAACCGATCAGTTTTAAAATATCAGATTCCTTCATCGCGGTACAGCCCGCTGTTGGCTCAGTGTTTCCACTCCAGATATGCATAAAAATACAGGATCCCATAGTGGGAATTGCGGGTTTTACGTTATAATCCACAAAAATTCCAAACTTATACACATCGCTTTTCATACGCATAGTCTCTGCCGAAGTCCAGTCTTTTTTTACAGTATCTATAGTAACAATTTGATTATAATATGCTGATTTTGAATCATCTACGCAAAACGTTTTTATATCTACTTTTAAAGAGCTCATTTTTGAAAGAATATCTTCATAACCAAACAAGCCACTTAATTGAAAGATTCCCGCTGGGGAATTTCCATCACCTTCTTTTTTTAATTTACCCCTATTCAGTTCTTCTTTGTGTAAACCCTTTCCCCAAGCCATACCACTTCTGCCGGTTACGATTGGGATTTGGGTAAAAACTGGCTCCCAATAATTTCCCTTGTGTTCGTAAACAGACATTCTGCCTTCAATGTTATTCCATGAATCTGTAGTTACCACGACCAACTGTTTGGTGTGAAATTTGGTGCTCAAATCAACTGGCTGTTGGTAATAAAAAGATAATATGAGAAGGTATAATGCAATAATAAAATTCATGAGTGTTTATAACGCGGTTTTAAGCCAGTTTTTGCCCTCTGTAAACCTGGTAACCAACATGGCGGAAACAGTATCGCCTGTAGCGTTTAAAACGGTTGCCATAGGATCAACAAGAGTGCCAATAATCATCACTACAGGTAACATTTCAACCGGAAACCCGTAAACTGTCATTACCAAAATCTCACCTATATACCCCCCGTTTGGAATTCCCCCTTCTACCATACTGACAATAATTGTTATACCCAGCGCCATTAAAATAGTACCAGGATCCATAAAATCCTTTCCCATTATTGCAAAAACAGCTGCTATTTTTATTATGGACGAAACACTTGAACCATCTTTATGAAGCGGAGCCCCAAGAGGAATGACCAGATTAGAAATATGTTCGGGTATTTTCATAGCCCGGGCGGCCGCAAGGTTTGCTGGTATCGTTGCTACACTACTACAGGTGCTCACAGCCGTAAATGTTGGGACAATATTATTCTTCCAAAAGATCTTAACTCCCTGATTACCTGCTGCTATAAACGCATATATCGTAAAGAAAAAGAAAAAATAGAACGTACAAAAACCATAATAAATCGCCATCGAATGCCCATAGGTTCCAAATAATTGTGGTCCAAAAACGCCTACCTGGTAAGCAAAATAAGCTCCTAAACCGATCGGGGCAAGCTTCATAATCATGATTAGAAATTGCTTCATTACCTCATCGCCTGCAATCAGAAACTTTTTGAAAGGCTCAGCCGAATCACCAGCCCTCAAGGTTGCAAAACCAATAAATAGCGAGAAAATTATGAATGCAAGCATACTTTTCCGGGATAATAATTCATTAAACTCATTAACCGTCAGCAGACTGGTAGCTTGTTCTCCAAAACTAGTTTTATGAACCACTTCTATAACTTGACTTGTGGTGTCAATATTCTGTGGTAGCGGAAAAATCCATACAGTAAAAATGGTTAGTATTGCCGAAATTAGTACTGTACCCAAGAAAACCAAGATCATCACGATCATAACCCTACCCATTTTTTTTGAGCGGTCAATATTTGCAATGGAAGATGCTATTGCGAAAAATATAAGAGGAATTACAGCTGTGAAAAGAAGATTTAAAAATATATCTCCGATTGGTTTAATAACCTCAACTTTCTTGCCTAAAAAAAGACCTAAAAAAGTTCCAAGAATTATACCAACAAGGAGTCTGATAATGCTGGCATAATTCTTTAAAAAACCACCTGTACTTTCATTCATTTTTTATAAACCTAGTTTTGCAGATATATCGAGCATTCGTTCAATTGGAAGTTGAGCTCTTTTTATAATGTCTGCCGGTACTGTCACTTCAGGGAGACCGTTTTTTATACATAAGTAAAGTTTTTCCAGAGTATTTCTCTTCATATGCGGACAATCATTGCATGCACATGAATTATCTGGTGGAGCTGGAATAAAAATTTTATCCGGACTAGCTTTCTCCATCTGATGAAGAATACCACTTTCTGTAGCTACAATAAATTCTTTGGCGGCATTATTTATAGTATATTTTAATAAACCAGTAGTAGATCCTATGTAGTCTGCCATTTTTAAAATAGCCTCCTCACATTCAGGGTGTGCTATAAATTTAGCATCAGGATGTCTGTTTTTTAATTTTAATATACGCTGCTGAGAAAAAATTTCATGAACCATACAAGCCCCATTCCATAAAACAAGTTTCCTACCTGTCTTCTTAGCTACCCAGGCTCCCAGGTTTTTATCAGGTCCAAATATTATTTTCTGATTTTTAGGAAGACTATCAACAATCTGTACCGCATTTGATGAAGTACAAACTATATCACTCATTGCTTTTAACTCAGCTGTACAGTTTACATAAGTTATTACTAAATGATCAGGGTATTTTTCTTTAAATTTTGCAAATAGTTTTGGCGGACAACTATCTGATAATGAACATCCTGCTTTTAAATCTGGTAATAATACTTTCTTAGATGGAGATAATATTTTTGCAGTTTCAGCCATAAAATGAACACCAGCAAACACAATTACATCCGCATCCGTCTTAGCTGCCTGCTGAGATAATCCCAGACTATCTCCAATAAAATCTGCAACATCTTGTATGTCAGGCTCCTGATAATAATGCGCCAAAATCACCGCATTTCTTTCTTTTTTTAATCTGCTTATTTCAGAAAAAAGATCAAGAGTTGGATCTATTGGCTCATCAATAAAACCTTTAATATTTAATTCTTCTAAGGTATTCATTTATCAACTATTCAATAATTATAATTTATATTATATATAAGAATCTTATTGTTTATTAGCGTGTTAGTATTGTGAATAATAAAATCTTTTTTTTAGTGTATTAATTGTTTTTAATTACTTCTCCACAAATTCTAAACAATTATAAGCATGTAAAGTATTGATTATTAAATCTTTTAATTATTCTATATTTTTTTATAAAAATTATTTGTTGACTTTTTATCTTATTTAAAAAGTGGAATACTCACGAGTTTTTGCTCATAACTAATTCAAAAATAAGGTAAATTTGGCTCATTGGATATATTTATAAGTCTGATTGTAAATTAATCAACCAGAATTGGTAGTAAATTAACATCAAACAGTAGCTTGTTAACATATATATTCATATATAAAATTCTATAAATTTCTTTCATGAAAAATGTTGATTTTTTAGTAGTAGGTTCTGGTATAGCAGGATTAAGTTTTGCTTTAAAAGCGGCCAAATATGGTAAGGTTCTGATACTTACAAAGGCAAATGAAGATGAATCTAACACTAAATATGCGCAAGGTGGTGTGGCTGTTGTTGTGGATAAGGAAGAAGATTCGTTCGAAAAACATATTGATGATACATTGATTGCTGGTGATGGTCTTTGTGATCGAAAAATAGTTGAAATTGTTGTTAAAGAAGGTCCTGATCGTATTGAAGAAATTATAAGATATGGTACTCATTTCGACAAGACCAAGCAGGGTATTTTTGATCTCGCTAAAGAGGGAGGTCATTCGGAAAGTCGAGTACTGCATTATAAAGATATTACAGGTTTTGAGATTGAAAGAGCACTTTTAGAGCAAATTCATAATGATCCTAATATTGAAATACTAACGCATTATTTTGCCGTTGAATTAATTACCCAACATCATATCGGAGAGTTTGTTGATCGAAAATCAGACAATATAGAGTGTTATGGTGTTTATGCACTCGACACTTCAACTAATAAAGTTGAGAAGTTTCTCTCCAGGGTTACTTTGATGGCATCAGGCGGAGCTGGTCATATTTATTCAAATACTACTAATCCTGTCATAGCGACAGGAGATGGAATAGCAATGGCCTATCGTGCAAAGGCTAAAGTAAGAAATATGGAATTTATACAATTTCATCCAACGGCACTTTATAATCCAGGGGAATATCCATCATTTTTAATTTCTGAGGCTGTTCGTGGTTTTGGAGGTGTTCTTAAAACAAGAAATGGTGAAGAATTTATGCAAAACTATGATGAAAGAGGTTCTTTGGCCCCAAGAGACATTGTTGCAAGAGCTATTGATGCAGAAATGAAAAAGTCTGGCGATGATTTTGTATACCTAGACATTAGACACCGTGCTAAAGCGGATATATTATCACATTTTCCAAATATATATGCCAAATGTCTTAGTATAGGTTTGGACATGACTCATGATTTAGTGCCCGTTACTCCCGCAGCTCATTACATGTGTGGTGGTATTTTAGTTGATGAAAATGGCAGGTCATCTATTCACAGACTTTATGCTTGTGGTGAATGTACATCAACGGGTTTACACGGTGCTAATAGATTAGCATCGAATTCCTTACTGGAAGCACCTGTATTTGCTCATCGGATATTTGAAGATTCTATTAAGTTTTTTAAGACTTATGAAATACCTGGTAATATACCTGAATGGGACGAAACCGATACTAAACTATCAAACGAGGATATTCTTGTTACTCATAATCTTCGTGAAACACAAAAAGTTATGAGCGACTATGTTGGTATTGTTCGATCTGATTTTAGACTGGATAGGGCCATGAGAAGATTGGGATTACTATATGAGGAAACCGAAAGTTTTTATAAAATGACAACATTGTCTGTAAAATTGTGTGAACTTAGAAATGTAATCCAGAATGCATATATTGTCATAAAGTCGGCAATGATGCGAAAGGAAAGCAGAGGACTCCATTACACAACGGATTATAAACCTCACGCTCTAGATCCAAAGGACACTGTTTTTTAAAATTCAGCAATGACACTTATATTACCAGTCAAAAATGTGTATCCCGAGATTGGATCAAATTGTTTTTTAGCCGAAAACTGTACAATTGTTGGTGATGTTGTTATTGGCGATAATTGTTCAGTTTGGTTTAATGCCGTAATAAGAGGTGATGTTAATTACATCCGGATTGGTAATAACACCAACATTCAAGATGGGGCTGTTATTCACTGCACTTATCAGAAGGCTGCAACTGAAATTGGAAATAACGTTTCCATTGGGCATAATGCACTTGTTCATGGATGTAAATTACATGATCATGTATTAATTGGAATGGGAGCAATTGTGATGGACCATGCTATTGTAAACGAGTATTGTATCATAGCTGCCGGAGCAATTATTTTGGAGAATATGGTTTGTGAATCTGGTTTCCTTTATGCTGGAATACCAGCAAGGAAGATTAAACCCCTAACCGATCAGCAAATGGAAATGCTGTCAAAATTACCCGAAAATTATAAACTATACTCTTCCTGGTTTATTTAAGATCTGGTATTAAAATTTTTTCTTCCAAATCCCAATTTGGTCTTAGTGATATTGTTTTTTCAAAGGTCCAGGTATTTTCAGGCTGCCTGAGTTCTTTTATGTTTCCTGTATCCCATTCCCCATTAGCATTTGCATCATAAATTACCCGTATCAAGTACTTAGCTGTTGGATATCTGGTGTAATTTAAAACACTGTTTTTTCTTATAGAGGTTTGTTTAAGTACTTCTTTTCTTTCATTTAACCATTGAATTAAATAAGACTTTGATGTATCAGGAACGCTAACATTAATGGAGATGCTGCCGTAGTTATCTTCTACATCTAGCTCAAATTTTTTGCTATATGCTTTAGACTTAGTTCCTAAAACATCAGTAAATGCGTTTTCTGCTAGTTTTAGTGTGTATTGTTTTTTAATTTTCCAAGGATATTTCAAGCTGTATGATTTTAAGGAGCCTGGGTTTTTAACTATTTGATATCCTTTTGTTACTACAGAATCTTCCAATAGTGTAATCTGCGATTCCTGATAAGATTGTATAGGTGCTGTAAATTTCAATAATAATTCTGAACCTGGTCTTATTTTGCCAGCTGTTAGATTATCTGATGCCACCAGAGACCTTACGTATGTGTCTCTTTTGCTTCTTCTTAAAGTCACGGTGTCAATTGCTTTTCCTGCTGAGTTTACAACTACATCTATTGAATCAAAAGTTAATTCAGGGAACCATATTGTAGCCGAATCACGCTTTAAGCCAAATTCAACTGTTTTGTTTTTGTCTAAATTAGCTGGTTCTATAATGGTTATTGTGGGTTCTGATATTGGTTTATTAAACGTCAAACTTATTCTGCCATCGCCCTCTATTCGCCTATCTTTAATCGTAAGTACAGAAGGGTACTCCTTAAATACTTGTAATATTATGCCGCTAGTATCTTTTGTTAGCTTTATAGGATTATTTAAAAAACCAATCTCTTCGTTTTCTGCGTTATATATTCTGTCACCCCCTTGTTCTAAAAGAGCGTATAATCTGTACGTGTTTTCTCTTAGGTTAGACAATTTAAATGTTCCTGCCGTATCGGTTATGTTGAACACACTCGCTTTCTTTTTACCGAATAATGAATCTTGATATACAGGTAAAATGAATACAGTAACATCTTTCAATTTTTCTTTGGTTAGTGCATTAATTACTTTTCCCGAGATTGAAAGTGAATCAATTTCATTTCCGGTTGAAAACACATAGGAGTAGTTTTTAAGAATGTTACTTTCATTAACATCCGCAATTGCTTTTCCAAAATTGATTGAATAAGTTGTGTTTTCTTCTAGTTTTTGTTTGAATTCTATTCCTAGATTTTCTTTTTTGACTCTGAATTCTGGTGGTATATCTATTGCGGGAGATATGCTTATTTCTGTGTATTCATTATTGAGTTTTATAAACTCGTTAAATTCTATTTCAACTTTTTCTGAAATAAAATTCTTTGTGTAATTTTTGGGGTTTTCTTCAACTATGCCCGGAGGTATACTGTCTTTTGGTCCGCCAGTTGGCGATTGCATACTCGCGCAGCCCAATACAAATGTAGCCAGCCAAAACAGCCCAATGCAATAAACAAAAATTACTCTTTTAATATTATTTGCCATTTATAAGCCTTATAGACGATTTTCTGTTTTTTTGGATGCTTGCTATTAACCGAGCCGAGAAAGTTGCGTATAGGTTATTATTTAAAGCGATCCATTTTTTGTATTAAACGCTTGATAATCAAGTATTTATTGTTTATCTGGCCATATGAACCATTAAAACGGAAATATCCGAAGGAGATACGCCCGAAATGCGCGAAGCCTGACCCAGCGTTCTTGGTTTTATTTTCATTAATTTTTCTCTTGCTTCTTTGGATAAAGAAATGAGATCAAGATAATTAAATTCCGGGTTTATGGTTTGATCTTCCATTCTTTTCATTTTGTCTACTATCTCTAATTCTTTTTCAAAGTAGCTTTCATATTTTACTTTTATTTCTGCTTGTTCTACTGTTTCTTTATCAAATTGATTTATTAACTCATTGAAAGTATGGTCTGCCCTTTTAATATTCTCAAAACCAATTTGTGGTCTGGTTATTAATTGAAACATTTTTACGTTTTGGGAAATTCCTGGTGTTCCCTGCTCGTTGAGTATTTCATTTATTGAGTCCGGAGAGATTGAGGTATTTTTCAAATAGCTCACAACGCGATCCGCATTTTCTATTTTCCTTTCTACTTTATAAAGTCTTTCATTTGAAACCAAACCCAATTTATGTCCTAGTGGAGTTAGTCTTATATCTGCGTTATCTTGTCTTAATAGCAACCTATGTTCTGCTCTTGATGTAAACATTCTATAGGGTTCTTCTGTTCCTTTTGTAACTAGATCGTCTATCAGTACCCCTATGTATGATTCGGACCTCTTTAAAATCAATTCATCTTGATTGTTTATTTTAAGATGGGCATTAATTCCTGCCATAAATCCTTGGCAAGCTGCTTCTTCGTAACCTGTAGTCCCGTTGATTTGGCCAGCAAAGTACAAGTTGTTTATTTTTTTTGTTTCTAGTGTTAACCCAAGCTGAGTAGGTGGAAAATAATCATATTCTATGGCATAACCAGGTCGGAACATTTTAGCTTTTTCAAAACCAGGGATTTTTGTTAATGCTCGGTATTGTACATCCTCTGGTAAAGATGTCGAGAAACCATTAACGTAGATTTCAACCGTGTTCCAGCCTTCCGGTTCCACGAAGATCTGATGCCTTTCGCGTTCAGCAAAGCGGTTTATCTTATCTTCTATTGAAGGACAATAACGTGGCCCCAATCCTTTTATCCTTCCGGTAAACATTGGAGATCTTTCAAATCCCTCTTTTAGTGTTTCATGTACATCCGGATTGGTATAAGTGATCCAGCAGCATTTTTGTTCTTTAGGCACTTCAACATTTGTAAATGAGAATTGACTTCCCTGACTATCACCCCATTGCTCCTCCATTTTCGAATAGTCTAGTGATCTACCATCTACACGTGGTGGTGTTCCGGTTTTCATTCGCCCGGCATCAAATCCTAATTCTACAAGCTGTTCAGTTATTCCCGTTGCCGATTTTTCTCCTGTTCTTCCTCCACCGAATCTTTTTTCACCAACATGAATTATTCCATTAAGGAATGTACCATTGGTAAGCACTACCGCGTTTGATCGTATGTTTAAGCCCAATGTTGTGTTTACTCCACAAACTTTGTTGTTTTCGATTATTAATGAACTTACTGTGTCTTGCCAGAAATCAACGTTTGGTGTTTGTTCTAATGCCAATCGCCATTCCTCGGCGAACCTCTTCCTATCTGTTTGAGCTCTCGGACTCCACATGGCCGGGCCTTTAGAACTATTTAGCATTCGGAACTGGAGTGTTGTTTTATCCGTTATTATTCCCGAATAACCACCCATGGCATCAATTTCACGCACGATTTGGCCTTTTGCCACACCGCCCATCGCAGGATTGCAACTCATTTGTGCTATGGTTTCCATATTCATGGTTACCAACAGCACTTTTGAACCAAGGTTAGCAGCAGCAGCAGCAGCTTCGCAGCCTGCATGTCCTGCTCCGACTACTATTATATCGTAATTGTCAAACATTTTTTTGCGATGTTCCACGTGGAACCATTGAGTCTGTAAAAATAATCATTACTATTTAATAATTGTTCCACGTGGAACATGCTTAAAAAAAGAGAATATAGTAGTAGCCGTCAAACCACAATTAACTAAAATACAAAAATAGAATTGAAGGAAATGGGCTTAACACTCACGTAGTAGTAACCCATAATAGTTCTTCTCCGATTTATTATAATCATTTTATTCTGATAATTCTAGCCAGCGAAACGTCTGTTCATCTATTTTATCCTTGATATCTTTTATGTTGGTTGCAATTAAGGTTAGTTTAGTATGATCGGTTATACCAGAGTTTAGTTCAGCGGTTAGAATTTCTGCCTGCTCTTCGAGTTTTTTAATATTTATTTCAAGTTCTGATCGCTCTTTCTCTTCTTTAAAACTCAATTTTCTTTTCGTAACATTAGAAATGGGTGCTGTTGTAGCATTTTTAGAATCGGGTTTTACTAATTTTTTTGGTTCTTCTTGTTCAAGCCTGTAATCAGTGTAATTGCCTGAATATATCTGTACATTTCCGTCACCTTCAAAAATAAAAAGCTGATCCGTTAAACGATCAATTAAATACCTGTCATGTGATACCAGCATAAGAATACCTGGGAAATTAAGCAGAAAATCTTCTAAGACATTTAATGTATCGATGTCCAGATCGTTCGTTGGTTCATCCAGTATCAGGTAATTAGGGTTTTTCATCAGCACCCTCATAAGTTGAAGTCTCTTCTTTTCTCCACCGCTTAATTTATTTACCATACCGTATTGTTTGGCTGGCGGAAACAGAAAGTGTGTCAACACTTGACTTGCTGTTAAGTTTTTGCCATCTGCCATTGTAATGTATTCGGCAACATTTTTGACCACGTCAATTACACGCTCATCATCTTTAAATTCAAGTCCGCCCTGTCTATAATAACCAAATACTGTTGTTTCACCTACGTTAACCTTGCCGCTATCTGGTTTAAATGCGCCTGTGATAATGTTAAGTAATGTTGATTTTCCGGTTCCATTTTTTCCTGCTACTCCAATTCTATCACCTTTTTTAAAAGTATAGCTAAAATCACTAATTATTGATTTACCATTAAAGGATTTACATACCTGCTCTAGTTCAAGTATTTTATTTCCTTGTCTGGACACGTTAACGCTTAATTCGAGAGATGATTTTATATTTCTACCCTTAGTTTTTTCTTCCAATTCATAAAAGGAGTCAATTCTAGACTTTGACTTGGTCGTTCTGGCCTTAGGCTGACGACGCATCCATTCTAGTTCCTTTTTAAGGAGATTTGTATTTTTACTGAAAGTGGCATCTTCTGCTGCGGATTGCTCAGCTTTCTTCTCTAAATAATAGCTATAATTACCGTTAAAGTTTTGAATTTTGCCCCTGTCAAGTTCAATGATTCTGGTAGAAACATTATCTAGAAAATACCTGTCGTGTGTAACCAGAAGTATAGTTTTCTGTCCACTATTCATATAACTTTCAAGCCACTCTATAGTTTCAATATCTAAATGATTGGTAGGTTCATCAAGTATATAAACATCTGGATCATCTATAAGAAGTTTTGCGAGCGCCAAACGCTTTTTTTGACCACCCGAAAGAGTAACAATCTTTTGTTCAAGGTGCTGAATTCCCATTCTGCTAAGGATTGTTTTTATCTCGTATTCATACTCCCAAGCATTAGCATTACTTAATTCATCCATCAGTCTATTCAACAATTTCTCATCGTTAACCTCCTGATTTACAGCTTCTTCGTATTGGCGTATTAGTTGTTGGCGTTCATTTCCAATTGAATAAATGAAGTCACTTATTGTTTCCTGATTGCTGAATTGGGGATCTTGTTCGAGGTACCCAATCCTTAGATCGCGTTCAGTTACAACCTTACCCAAACTTGCTTGTAAAATCCCCGAAAGTATACGTAATAAAGTTGATTTTCCTGTTCCGTTAATTCCAACCAACGCCACCCGGTCCCCTTTATTTAGACCCAAATAAAGGTCTTTAAATAACCAATTATCATTAAATGAATGCCCTAATTGCTCTGTAGATAAAATGCTCACGCTAGTTCTTGTATTAATATGGAAGGATAAGTAAATGTACCCTTAAGATTTTTTAATGATTGATTCAGCATCGCTTGTGCAACAGTCTCTGCTTTTATGCTTCGGTATTTTTTTAATGGGCCCCTTAGAAGCGGATCTATTAATTTGAACGCTGAAATTGCGATTTTTTCTGCGGTACGTGACTCAATGCGGTTACCTGTTAAAAGCGATGGTTGGTAGATATGCAATGATATGATTGAAATTTTTTTCAATTCTTTTTCTAATTCCCCTTTTAGCTTTAAATAGGAATTAGTTGCTGCAGCATTTGCATCGAGGGCCGAAACCAGATGAAATTGTGCAATACCGTTTTTCACACCTATTTCCGCCAGTTTAATTGGATACTCAAGATCTATTTTTCTATACAGATTCTTATCTGGGCTAGCTGCTTTAGTGGTGCCAAGACAACTATAAATTATATCACCACGGATTTCTGAACTATATTTCTCTAATTCATCAAAATTAATGATCAATTCCTGAACTTTATGATTAGGGACTTTTAGTGATTTTCTAACTAGCAGCAATATCCGTGAGATTTCATCGGATTCTATTAGCATAGATAGTAAATTACTGCCAATAAGTCCGCTTGCTCCAACTAAAATGACTGTATACGCCATTGATTCGTTTTATTATTGAACAAATGTACGCATTAGTAAGTTTGGAATTAATATTGTGTATTTGAACACATAATTATATATTAAAAAATGAAAAAGATTATTCATCGCGCAGCGGATCGTGGAATTCAAGATCATGGCTGGTTAAAAGCTGCTCATTCATTTAGTTTTGCCCAATACCATGATCCCTCGAAGGTTAATTTCGGTTTGTTAAGAGTTTTAAACGATGATATTGTTGCACCCGGTATGGGATTCGGCACTCATGGTCATGATAATATGGAAATTGTCACCATTCCATTAAAGGGATTACTTGCTCATAAAGATAGCCTGGGTTCTGAAGGTAATATAAGCTATGGTGAAGTCCAGGTTATGTCTGCAGGAACTGGTATTCGACATTCGGAATTTAATGGCTCTTCTACAGAAGAAGTAAATTTGTTACAAATTTGGGTATTTCCTAAAGAAAGAAATATTCAGCCCCGTTACGATCAGATGAGTTACGATCTTGAGAAAGTACACAATTCATTTTTGACACTTGTGTCACCAAATTTGGGAGATGACACAATGTGGATTAACCAGGATGCATTTTTCAGTCTTGGATCTTTTGATGGTGGTAAAAGTACCAATTACAACATACAATATCCCGGAAACGGAGCATATGTATTTGTAATAGAGGGTCATACAGAACTGGAGGGAAGTTTGTTAACCACACGAGATGCCATGGGAGTTTATGAAACAGAAACTCTAAATTTTAATTTTATTGAAAATACAAGGTTATTAATTATTGAAGTTCCAATGCACTAAAACTATAGGGCTCTTTTAGATAAATAGTGATCTTCTTTATCTGTCATCCGAGCTTTTGAAGTTTTACTTTTATCAGAATATCCGAGCAGGTGAAGTGTTCCATGAATGATAACCCTGTGGAGCTCTTCTGTAGCATCGAGCTCAAGTTCTTTTGCGTTTTCTTCAACCCTATCAATACTAATGAAAATATCTCCTGCTATCTCCTGCTCAACATCGCTGTTATCAAACGTGATAATATCGGTATAGGTGTCATGATTCAGATATTCTTTATTGATATTAAGCAAATATGCATCGCTGCAGAATATAAAGTTTAACAGTTTTAGCCGATGATTTTCCGAAATAATAGTATTTCTAATCCAGGTTCTTAACAATCCCTTTTGCTTTACTGTGAAGGATATATCCTCGTTAAAGAAATTAATAGGTATTTGGCCCATTAAATTTTAAAATGAAGTTCAAGCTCATTTCCTTTTGAATTGAAAATACATTGATCGGCAAGTTTTTTTATTAGAAACACTCCCCTACCTGTTAAATTTTCAATATTTTCTGCTGCAGAAGGATCAAGAAGTTTGTTTAAATCAAAACCGTCTCCTTCATCGGATATTGTGAAAATAAGACTTTTATTGCCAATAACCTTCGGATTGATGCACACCTTTTTTTCTGAACTTTCACCATTTCCATGAATGATAGCATTGTTTACAGCCTCACTAAGGCAAGTAAGTACTTTTGAGTAAAGTTCATCCTTGAAATCATATTGTACACTCAGCTGATCTATGAAATTTTCAAGGACGCTAATACTTTCAATCCTGGAGGGTAATTGCAGGTTAAATATCGAAGTGTTATCTGAAAATTCTGTCTGATTCCTCATTTATCTCCCGAATTTAAATATTTAAAATAATCCCCCACTTTTATTTTATAATATGAATTTAATGAAGGAGCCATTGTTTTTAGTAAATCGATTTCTTTTTGCTTAATTTTTTGGAATTGCTGAAAGATAATTGAATTCGTATTTGGAGGTGTAATTCCTTCTTTACTTTCTCTTTTTTGTTCCTCTTCACGTTCTCGATCTGCTTTTTCTGCATCGAGTAATTTACTTAGAATTTCCTGCTGCCTGTTTAGTGTTTCTTGTTGTATTCGCTTATTTACGAGATCTGTTTCAGTTTGTTCCATCTCTTTCATTAGTTTATCCAGATTTCCTAATGAGCCCTTTCCATCTTTATTTTCCATTTTATTGATCTCCTGCATGGCTTGCCTGATCATTTGTTGTTCACGCGCCATTTTAGTCAATTGTTCACTCATTTCCCGGCCACTTTTGCCCTGCTGACCGCTTTTCTGCTGACCCTGTTTTTGCATCTCTTCTCTTGCTTTTTGCATGTTATTATTTAATTGCTCCTGCATTTTACTTAGCTGAGAAAGATTTTTCTTTTGTTTTCCCTTTCCTCCTGATTTCCCATTCTGCTGGGCTTGTTGCAATTGCTCTAACGCTTCATTTAACATTAATGCGAGGTTGTTTATGGAGGTCATGGCAAATTGCTGGTTACGATTTGCTTCAGCAGTTCGGCGCTCGCCCAGACTTTCAATGGCTTTTCCAATATTAAAATTTATTGCCTGAATTTCTTTATTTACAACTGATTGAATTTGCGGAACCTTTTTACTGAGAGAATATAAGCTGTCTTCAATCATTTTTAGATTGATCTGAATTTCTTTTTGTTTTTGACTCTGGATAATATAATTTGGATCATTACTGTTAATTTGTCTTACTACTTGCATGGTTTTCTCCTGATCAAAAGAGCTCATAATGAGATTATCAAGTATTTCTCGTAGACTTTTTGCGTTCACTTCGCTTTCTTTTTCTTCAGATTCCTGTTGCATACTCTGAAGATCTTTACTAAGTTTTTTTATTTCTGTGGCAGCTTTCTTTTGGTTTTCAGCAGCTTTCTTTTGATCTTTTTTATCGAGGTTATCGGCACTATTTTTTTGCTCCTTATCTATTCCCTGTTTAGCCTCCCGCTGATCTTCGAAATCATTTTTTTGTTCAAGTTCTTCATTTTTTTGTTCAAGCTCATTAAGCTCTTCCTTCAGCTCTTCAAAATCTTCCTTCAGCTTTTTTTGTTCTTCTTTCAGCTCTTCAAGTTCTACCTTTTTATCCACTGATTTTTTACTAAGTTTTTCCTGATCGTTGGCAAGCTCATCAAGTTTTTCTATTGTATTAGTTAATTTTTGATCAAACTCAAGTTGTTTGTAAAGTTCTAAAATACGGTCAAGTTCTTTTTGCAGTGATTTATTATCCAGCTGCATTTTTGATAATTCTTCCTGAGTCAGATTTTTATTATTTTTTTCGAGTAGCTTTTCGATATTTTTCAATATTTCGCGAGTCTTCTCATCTAGAACATTATTGAAAAGTTCTTCAATCTGTTTTTGTTTTTCAAGAATCTGTTCGTTTTCTTCCTGTTGTTCCGTTGAATTTTGTTTGTTGTCTTTTCGGATATCTTTAACTAATTCATCAATTTCTTTTTGTTTATTCAGTAGGTTTTGAATTTGCTTTTTTTCTTCAAGTGAAAGGTTTTTTTTGTTCAATAGTTCTTGATTCAATTTTTTAGTTTCCTTCTCTAGCTGGGCAGACTTTTTAATAGCCTCCTCCATCTTTTTTTTGATCTGCTTAGAGTTTGCTTCTAATTTTCGCTCTAAATCTTCTTCAGAAGGCAGTTTCAAGGTTTTAATAGATGATTTAGCAGATTTCGGCCCATTAACCGCATCATTATCGAATACCTCAAAATAGTACTCAATTTCCTCTCCCGGTTTTGCCGCAATTTGATTCACATTCCATAGGTAGAAAAAATTACTCTGAAGATTATTTTTATCAATTTTTATCGATTTAATTTCTTCTTTTTCTGCATTTTTTGTTTTTTCTGAAAGTATTCTGTAATTGAAGTTTAGTTTTGAGAAACCATGATCATCATTAGCTTGTCCAACAAAATATAATATCCTGGAATTAAGCGAATCTGCTCGTTCGTTCACATTAATTACCGGGAGCAGGTCAGGTATTATTCTTAATTCATATGAAACACCTTCTGTTGCCCGTACATCAGAATTAATTGGTTTAATAGAATAAGAAAGGCTTTTTAATGCCCTATAACTAAATTTAAATTCATTTTCTTCAGATTCATTTAACAAAAAGCTTTTCTTGTTTAACTCCACATTGATCTGATCAGAATTTTGTGCCCTGAATTTCCAGGTAATAACGGATCCCTCCGGAACAATTAAGTCACCAGTATTTTCTAGTTTTTCATTTCTTTTATTGAGGTATTGAGGATATTCAATCTGTACATCAAAATCTAAAAGAGTAGGTTTAGCCTTCACCTCGAGTGTATACTCTTCTGATCGAAATTCACCAGCCTTTAATGTTATCTTTTTATTTTTCTGTAGGTTTCTAAAGGTGTGTTTAAAGCGAATAATATTTTCTTTATCAAGTTTAAAGGTATTTAATCCGTCTTCCAGGTAAATGTCGGCAGGAATTTCATTACCCACTAGCTTAATTGATAAGGTAAAATCAGCTCCTTGTACTGCAGAAAGTTGTTTATTAAGAATCTCAAACCTGAATGGAGCCTTTTTTACAAATCGTTTATTGTGATTGATCAAGCGTTCTGTGCTTTCACTAAGAATAGAGGGCGATGCAAAAAATACGATGATGATAATTGCTAATGGTCCTAATAGGTATTTTAAATATTTTCTGTTTTCATTGATATGAATTGCGGAAGTAAATGGAACCGGTCTGAGTTCGGAAATTTTCTGATTAATGCTGGCTTCAATCAGGTTTCGCTGATCCGGGTTAAGTTCCGAAAGCTTCTTTAATTGTAAGGTATTTAACAATTTATCTTTTACAGGTATAAAATGCCTGCCAATTATTGAAGATGCCTGTTCATAGCTGATCGTTTTTCCAAGTTTGAAATAAGCTAAAAGGGGATGAATGATGTATGCTGCTAAAACGAAAGAATTACCCAAAACAAACGCATAAAATAATACACTTCTTACGGCAGGATCAAAATGCCCCCAATACTCAGCGAATGTTATTATTAGATAGGCAAAAAGGAAAGATGAAGCCAAAAAGATAGAACCCTTTACGACTTTATTGAGATAATACTTTCGTATAAAACCGTCAATTTTATTGATAAGATAAACATAGTTATCATCCGACTTGTTCATACTTAATCTTCCAACAGGTTTGTTTATTTGAATTTAATGAAAATTAGCTATAATAGATTTAATTCCATAGTCAGTAATCATAATTTATAGATATGTGACTATGTCTAGATTATTTTTTCTTTAAAAGGACTACATTCGCAACCTTTCGCTCCCCCTCGTGATCCCATTTCTTATTATCCGTAGGGAAATTAACTACCCCATTATCCTTGTAATTTGTTATCCATAAGGTTGTTGACCCACCTCCATCCAAATTGATCGCATCTGATGCATGTAACCAGCGCATCAATTTTGTAAGTTCGAAGAGGCTCATTCCCGCAGAGTTTTCATTCCGGCCATCTACCGTAAGTAATAGAACCCGTTTATTTTTCGTTATTGCAACAGCGGTTCGGGGATGTCTGGTTTTGTTGAAGGTATTTGTTGTATCTAGTTTTTCAATTGTTTGATTTAATATTAGAAGCGGACCGCTTACCATAACATCTTCAGCTTTGAGTGATTGCTCCCAGAGGGGGCTACCATCCCATTTTGCAATTTTTAATTTCCCTTTATCAAACACCAGGGCAGATTGTTGATGTGCCGCCCTTTTCCCATTTTTTCCAAGACGGTTTTCATTTATAACCATACCGTCTGCTCGGATATAATCTACTGACCCACCATTTGTAATATCAAAGAAAGTACCGTTAAGTGCTGCCATAGCATTGTTTTGCTTGCCAAAATCACTTGTTTTTATAAGTTTTTTGGAATCATAACCTAAGTCAAAGAACAAGCTATTATTTTGTTTTATCTCGAGGATACTTATATTTTGATTAGAACTAAAAAGCGAATTATTAAAACAAAAAGTTTTTAAAAGCACGCCTTTTCCTATTTTCTCTTTTTTCCAATTGGCTTTTGATACAGCCATAGAATCAGATTGTGCAAATATTCTGCCAGTCTGAACTAAGAGAAACAATAACGAAAAAATTAAGATTTTCATAGCAATAAACCAGTGCTCTAAATTACCAAAACTCATAAAATAAAAAGCCCCAGAAAATACTTTCCGGGGCTTCTAATTTAAGTTGTGATTTTATTTTTTTGGATCTAAGGCCTCGTCAATTCGAACCAAAACATCATCAAGATGAGCCCTTAATACCGGGTTTGAATACTTGGTTAATGCTGTTTTTACCTGTACTGCCAATAATTTAAGTTCTTGTCTAGCCATTGGACGGATGTCTGATTGTGAAACATCAATCTGCGGTCCGGCTAAAGCTGCAAATTGAGGAGCAACTGATGCTTCATCTTCATTTAGAAGATATGACATCCTTTCAATATAGGCACGCTGAAGGTTTCTGCGGTAAGTATCTAAATTTGCGCCTGTTTTCAGTTCCGACCAAATGCCATTTCGAAGATCTGCCAATAATTCATCCATCGGATAGGAATTGATACCGTTTTTAACTGAGTTATCAATAACCCTGCTCAAACGTCCAAAATCAAGAACGCCATTCAGAACACCTACCTGTGTTCTTCTTAAACGGTCAACAATCCCTGCATTGTCAAATTTGTTAAGTACATTCTGGTCAAGCATCCAAACCGGAGTAATAAAGGCTTGATCATTAATGAATTTTACGGCTTCTTTTTGTTTTGCCCTAGCTACATGTGTATACACAGGGCCCTTTTGTTCATAAGTTTTATCATCCTCATAAATACCACCGATATTTGAACGTACGTGACCCATATAACGATTCCACTGGCTTAGTACTTCGCCATATAGTTCTTTAAGGTTATCATAAGGCTTGCCCTCTTCATAGGTCCATTTTTCAATATTAGGTAGGATGCGTTTCAAATTTGCAATTCCATATTTGGAAGCTTTCATTGCATCATCACCCAAATCTTCGGATTGTGCACGCGGATCAATAGGGTTTCCTGTTTGCTGTCCATAGAAATAAACCGGGTTTCCTGCTCTTTCTATAGTCCATTTGTTCAGTGTTTTAGCCTCTTCTTCGGGTGTTTGATTATCAAACCACGAATAACCCCATTTCACTGCCCATTTATCATAATCGCCAATTCCTGGATATAAAACAACTCCTTCGTCTCCGGGTTGAGCGATATAATTAAATCGGGCATAATCCATAATTGATGGTGCTGTCCCCCCCATTCTTTTGGTAAAGGATGGAGAACGCAATGAATCAACCGGATAGGCAACGCTTGAACCAAAGTTGTGTGGAAGTCCGAGAGTATGTCCAACTTCATGTGATGATACAAAGCGAATCAATTGTCCCATGACTTCATCTTTAAATTTCGGACTGCGGGCATCCGGATTTATGGCAGCTGTTTGGACAAAAAACCAATTTCTAACCAGATTCATAACATTATGATACCAACCTATATCTGATTCCATGATCTCACCAGAACGTGGATCGGAAATATGTGGTCCATAGGCATTTGGGATGTTGGAAGCAAAATACCGGATCACGGAATACCGGGCATCTTCAGGCGACCAGTCAGGATCATTGGCAGGAGCCTCCATTGCTGTGATAGCATTTTTAAACCCTGCTTCTTCGAATGCTGCATTCCAGTCTTTTACACCCTCAATAAGATAAGGTCTCCATTTAGCAGGAGTAGCAGGATCGATATAATATACTATCTGCTTTTTAGGTTCTACCAATTCACCACGTTTATAAGCAGCAGGATCTTTTGGTTCCAGTTTCCAGCGATGAATGTAGCGCGTAACCTGTGCTTTTTGTGCATCCAGTCCGTAATCTGTCTGGCTTTGTCCGAAGAAACCAACCCTATCATCCGAAAAACGAGGTTTATATGGCACCTTAGGTAATAATAACATTGAATTGTGAATTTCAACAGTCATTGAACCAATCGATTTATCTCCCGGAGCATCTGAAGCACGGTATGTTTTTAATGAACTAACCTCAATATTAATTGGGAAGGATTTAATCGTATCAACATAGCTACGGGACTCATCCATAACCGTTATTTTATATCGAGTTCTTATCATCTGCGGTAAACCAAGAGATTGTACATCCTTCGCATATAAATCGGTCACATCAATAACGACCGAATTGGAATCTTTGTTGATAGCCTTAATGTCAAATGAGGATAAAACGGCTTCCAGGTTTGAATTTTTAACAGCCTCAAACATTTCTGTTTTTTTATCTGCGATATTGCGGTAAGAAGGAATTCGGATCATTACCTGCTTGTCTCTTCTTTGCCATTTCCAGATCTGCTCATTTAGTTCCTCGCCACCATAAGTTCCGTCGACAGTTGGGGTTTTAGAATAACGGGTAACCACAAGCATTTCACGGTTAAACAATGAGTCGGGTATTTCATAAAAATATTTCCCATCCAGACGATGAACCTTAAATAAACCATTGTCAGTTTTGGCTTTATCGGTTATGACCTCTTTGTAGGGCTTAATACCCGACTTTGGCGGTGTTGGCGGTGTTGGAGCAGCTGGCTTAGCTGGCTCAGTAGCCGGAGTAACAGGTTTTTTGCGATCCTGTGCCTGGACATAATCCAGTCCGGAAAGAAAGACTAGCGCCGCTATAACGGCGATTTGTACTTTAGGAAATCTTATTAACATAGGTTTTTATTTAATGGTTAGGTTGTAAGCTATTTACAAATCTATTGATTGAATTGAATATGTATAATTTTTTTACAGTTTTCGTGGATAAATATATCAATTCCTACAAAAAGGACTATCAATCGAAGGAATAATAATTTTCATGTTTATTCATGAAATTCAAACCAATCTATTGTTTCATCAACCACCAATGTGCGAACAAATAACCATCAATCTATTTTTAAAGATCATTTTGAGCTTAAAATGTATATCATCAGTAATTCTTTTCTATTTTTAAAAAATGGAGAGTTCCATGGCTGGTTCTCATGCCGGTTTTTAAAAATATTGTAATGAAAACAAAGCAATTTATAGTACTAATCTTGTCTTTTTTAATTGTTGAAGCTGCTTTTTCAAACGCACTCCCCCCACGAAAAATTCTGAAAATGTTAAAGAGTTCAGTAATCCTTAAGGATCATTTTACTGGCTTTTCGCTTTATGATCTGGGGAAAAGAAAAATGATTACTGGTCTGAATGAAGATAAATATTTTACGCCGGCTTCAAATGCCAAATTAGTTACATTTTATGCTGGTTTAATGCTTTTAAAGGATTCAATTGCCGGACTAAAATATATTGAGCGCGGCGACTCTTTGATTTTTTGGGGAACAGCCGATCCTTCATTTCTTGATCCTCAGTTTAAAGAACAGCAGGTATTAGAAAAGCTTAACAGCTCAGGAAAAAAGATTTATCGGGCAAAAGGAGTATTTAAAGGTGATTTTTATGGTACGGGCTGGACTTATGATGATTATAATGAGTATTACCAGCCCGAAATGTCAGATCTGCCTATGTATGGTAATGTTGTGCGTTTTAGCAGAAATTCAGAGGGATTACAAAGCTATCCGGGATTTGTTTCCGGGGGACTTATGAAACTGCATACAGTCCAATCTGAGTATCCTTCAAGATTTATAATTAAACGGGATATCATGAGTAACGTATTTACTCAGCCAATTTCAAGTGCGCCCGTAGGATTTAACCAGATAATACCATTTAAAGTTTCAGATGAATTAATTGGAGAGTTGTTAAAACAATCAATTCCGGCATTTTCAGGTAATATCACTTATTCAAAACCAACACAAACCCAGACATGGAATAGTATTTCCGCAGATACACTTTATAAAAGAATGCTACTGCCAAGCGACAATTTCATAGCCGAGCAAATTCTTTTAAATATTGCTGCAAGCAAAGGAATGGAAATGAATACTGCCGTAGTAATTGATTATGTAAAAAAGAATTTTCTGTCTGACCTTCCCGATAAGGCAGTATGGGTAGATGGTTCAGGCCTTTCCAGGCAAAATTTATTTACGCCAAGAAGCATAGTTAGGCTGTGTGAAAAGATTTATAATGAAATTGGCGATCAGGACCGGCTTTTTGACCTCTTACCCCAGGGTGGAAAAACGGGAACTTTAAAAAATCTATTTAAAGGAGATAAGCCCTATGTTTTTGCAAAAACAGGAAGCCTGTCAAACAACCATAATTTAAGCGGCTACCTTATTACAGCTTCGGGTAAAAAGCTGATTTTTTCATTCATGAACAATAATTTTACCAGGCCGACATCAGAAATACGTTCTGAAATGGAAAAAGTGATCAACGAGATTCACAAAAAATATTGATTGGTTTTAATAGATTTAGCAATTATTTACTGGTTTCATGGCAGATAAATCTGCCAAAACAAAAATCAGCATCATGAAAAACATAAAGGTCGTTCTTATATTATTTCTGGCAATTGTTGCATTATGCTTCAGAATAGATGATCCTGGTACAACCACAATTTATATTCTTAGGCATGCTGAAAAAGATATTTCAGACCCTAAGAATCAGGATCCTGAACTTAGTATTGATGGCAGAGAAAGAGCTGAGGCATTAGCCGTTAAATTGAAAGGTATTAAACTTGATGCGGCATTTGCTACAAAGTACAAAAGAACAAGGCAGACCGCTTCCTATTCTGCGAATAACAACAAATTAGAGGTCCAAACGTATGATGCACAAGATTTTCGTGGAATCTCGGAGCTAGTAAAAACAAGATATAATGGGCGCAAGGTTCTAATTGTGGGGCATTCAAACACTGTACTGGAGCTGCTCGAGGCTTTTGGTGCAAAAAGACCCCTTTTTTCCCTTGCAGATGATGATTATGATTTATTTTTTGAGTTGACTATTAATTCAAAAGGAAAGGTAGATCTTAAAACGATGCGATACGGAAAGTCGCATCATAGTAGCACAATAAAATAGGAACCTCAACCAATAAGCTTATAAAAGGCATGAAGAATGGTACAGGCTTAAGCCTTTTTTTTGGTGGCACAGCCTATTTGGGAATGCCTCATAACCAGGCTTTCAAAAAACTTGTTTTTGAAGGTATTGAGACATACGGGCTAAATCACGGGGCATCCCGAAGTAATAATATTACCCTGGATATTTTTTCTATCGCCGAAAATGAAGCCGCCAGACGCTTTGGAGCTGAAGATTCCATCTTTTTGTCAAGTGGATACCTGGCCGCTCAGCTAGTTGTTCAGCAATATCATGATACTCATTTGCTAATATATGCCCCTGATACCCATCCGGCACTCTGGATTGGAAGACCCCAAGCGCCAAAAATAAAATTTGAAGTGTGGGCAGAGCAAGCGATCAATCAGATCAATGAATCCGATCAACCCGTGATGATTATCAGCAATTCGCTTAATAATTTAATTCCTGAGATCTACCGTTTTGATTGGCTAAAACGGATTGATCCTAAGAAAGAAATTGTCTTATTGATTGATGATTCGCATGGAGTTGGACTTACAGGAGATGAGGGCAAGGGAGTTTATAGCAATCTACCAAAATTGCCTAATATCCAGATTTTTGTAACAGCCTCTATGGCCAAGGCAATGGGTTTTGATGCAGGTCTTATTCTTGGCAGTAATGCAGGGATAACGAGTTTGAGAAATTCACCTGTTTATGTTGGCAGTTCACCCCCTTCACCCGGGATGCTTTATGCCTTTGTTCATGCGGAGCTAATTTATAAGCAGCAACTGAAGAATTTGCATAGCAATTTAATACGCTTTACAGATCTGCTTATAACCACCAAAAAGCTTTTTTTCATTCCTGATTTTCCGGTATTTTTGCTTGAGGATGATGAAATCGCAGTTGATATTATAAAAAATGGTATAAATATATCTTCCTTTCCTTATCCTGATCCTAGGGGTAAATCAATTCACAGAATCGTTTTAAATAGTGGTCATAAAAAGGAAGAGCTTGAAATTCTCGCAAGGGCGATCAACAAAGTTTATTAATCCCAATTAAATTCAACTGGGGTAAAATATTTTTATTAGTACTTCAATTTATTAGTTCTTTGGGGATTTAAAGGTCTTCGAACGCAATATCCATTAACTCATAATTCTTCCATCCAATAAAATCGAAATGCCACCATTCATTATTAAGTACCTTGAATCCGTGTTTTTCCATATTATCTCGAAGTAATTTGCGGTTATGAAGGATATTGGCAGGAAGATTATTAAAATCAGACGCCGCTTCTACAGCGAAGCTGTCGTAAGGAGTAGGCATTTCTAATTCTTTTCCCGTTCTCAGATCGATTAGAGTTAGGTCAATTGCGCAGCCTCTGTTATGGCGCGATCCATCTTTGGGGTTTGCAACAAAACTTTTATCAGAGGCAATTGCAAAGAATTTAACCGTTACACTGTACGGGCGGTATCCATCAAATATTTTTAGTCCGTATCCAGATTTTTTCAGTTCATTCTGAACATTTTGAAGTGCATCAACTACCGGTAACCTCGCAAACGCCCTTGCCTGTTTGTAAACAGCTTGTTTAGCAAAATTATTTTTCTTGGCGTATCTGATATCAAGTTTAATAGTGGGGATACGTTTTTTGATTTCAATTAGCTCTTTGTTTTTATCGAGCTCAACTGATTTTTTATAGGTACTATACTCATTAACGACCTCTAATCCATAGGGATTTTTAACTTGTGAATAAGTTTCATGGAATCCGAATAGGAGTAGAAATAATAGAAATTTTTTCATCAGCGATTTGAGACGATCAAAAGATCAAGATCTTTCATTGGGATATTAAAGCGGTCTGATAGATCCTTATTGGTCAATTTTCCTTGGTAAAGGTATATTGCGTTCCGAATCCCAGGCTTTTCCCAAATCAAATTCATTATTCCGCCCATTTCTCCTATATCTAAAATGATTGGAGTGAAAATATTAGTTAAAGCATAGGTTGCAGTACGCGAAACCCTTGATGCAATATTTGGAACACAATAGTGGATCACATCGTGTTTTCTGAATGTTGGGACGGTATGATTAGTAACACTTGAGGTTTCAAAACACCCACCCTGGTCGATACTCACATCAATTATCACTGAGTTGGGTTTCATTTTACTTACTGTTTCCTCTGAAACAATGCAGGGACTTCTGCCATGATTTGCGCGAATAGCTCCGATAGCTACATCACAACTACAAATTGCCTTATGTAATACAACCGGTTGTATCACAGAGGTAAAAACCCGGCTACCAATATTATTTTGAAGCCGACGTAACCTGTAAACGGAGCTATCGAAAACTTTGACTTCAGCACCCAGCGCGATAGCAGTTCGAGCAGCATATTCTCCAACCGTTCCCGCACCCAAAATAACTATTTCAGTGGGAGGTACACCGGTAATTCCCCCAAGCATTAAACCCTTACCCTCAAATACATTACTGAGGTATTCTGCAGCAATAAGAACAGAAGTAGCGCCTACAATTTCACTCATGGCCCTCACAACACTTAAAATATTTCCTTCGTCACGAAGGTATTCAAAGGACAAAGCGGTAATATTCTTTTTCATAAGTGATTTCAGATAATCGGCTTTCATAGTCGACATCTGTAGTGCAGAAAAAAGAACCTGACCCATTTTCATCATTTCAACCTCGTCCTCTGTTGGTGGGGCAATTTTTATAATCAAATCAGCTTTGTAAATCTCCTTTTTATCGTAAACAATCTGAGCTCCCTGCTCGCTATAATGATTGTCTTTAAAGTTTGCAGCAAGTCCGGCACCAGCTTCAATTACGACTTCATGACCATTCTGGACTAATAACCCAACCGACAAAGGGGTTAAAGCAATTCTATTTTCCTGAAAAGAGGTTTCTTTAGGTATCCCGATATACAGGTTGTTTTTTTTATTTCTAAGCTCTAACATCGCCTCCTGCGGTTGCATCATGGCTTGTTTTGCAATGTCAGATAATTCACTCATCATGCTGTTTTTTTATAAGGGAATTGAAGGTACGAAAATTTTAAAAATGGAAATAGTTAATTTAGATTAAATCCTTAAAACCTTTATGTTGCGTAATCCGCCTTCAGCTTCAGATATTGTTATTTTAACATAGTGTTGGGGCCAGAGATCAGGTATATTTTGAGGCCATTCAATAAAGCAGAAATCGCCGGATGCTAAATATTCTTCAAATCCGATATCGTGTGCTTCATTCTGAGTTTTGATTCGGAAGAAGTCAAAATGATAAATTTTACCACCTGGGTATTCATATTCATTCACTATGGAGTAAGTTGGGCTACTTGCCATTTCCATCATTCCAAGTTCAGAGCAAATTGATTTGATCAAGGTGGTTTTACCGGCGCCCATATCGCCCTCAAAAAGAAAAGTTTTTACATTTTCTGCAAATTTTAATAATTCTGATGCGGCCAGATTCAAGTCCCCTTCGTTTTTTACCAGGATGTTCATTGGATCGAATAATAGAGTGATAATTTTCTGATTCCGAACTATTTCGGACTGTAAGTTGCGTATGGAACAATCATTTCCTCCATGGAAATTCCGCCATGTTGGAATGTTTCATTAAAATAATTTACGAAATGGTTGTAATTGTTGGGGTATACAAAAAAACTGTCCTCTTTTGCAAAAATAAAGCTTGAACTCATATGTAGTTTTGGTAGCATGGCTTCATGCGGGTTTTTAATAAGAAATACATCTTTGGGGTTGAAATCCAAATTTTTTCCTTGTTTATATCTTAAATTGGAATTTGTATTGCGGTCGCCTATCACTTTCCTTGGATGTTTTACCCGAATTGTACCATGATCTGTTGTTATGATCAGTTTAATTTTTTTCTGAGAAAGCTTCTTTAAAGCATCCAGCAGAGGGGAGTGTTCGAACCAGGAAAGTGTTAGAGAACGATACGCAGCTTCATCATTTGCAAGTTCCCGAATCATTGCCATATCTGTTCTGGCATGAGAAAGCATGTCGACAAAATTATAGACAATAACATTTAGGTCATTTCCCATTAATTTATTCAGGTTTTCACTGATGTTTTTTCCTTGTTCAAAGGTCAGGATCTTGTTATAGGAGTGTTTGCAGTCTTTACGCATGACACGCTGAATCTGCTCGGCAAGGAATTTTTCTTCAAAGAGATTTTTCCCACCCTCATCTTCATCGTTTTGCCACATTTTTGGAAAGTGTCGTTCCATCTCAAGCGGCATGAATCCTGAAAAAATGGCATTTCTGGCATATTGGGTTGCTGTTGGTAAGATGCTGTAATAACTATCTTCTTCATCGATGCGGTAGTAATCCATTAAAAGAGAGTTAATCATTTTCCATTGATCGTATCTCAAATTATCAATAAGTATAAAAAAAGTGGGTTTTTTAGCTTCCAGTGATGGAAGAACCTTTTTGACAAATAGTTGATTAGAAGTTACAGGTCCATTTTCAGGATTTTTTAACCATTTAAGATAGTTTTTTTCAATAAACTTTGAGAATTGAACATTGGCTTCTGATTTTTGTACAGTCAGTATCTCATGCATGCCCTCGTCTTCAAGTTTCTCGAGAGATAGTTCCCAGTATATCAATTTTTTATAGACCTCCACCCACTCCGAGTAGCTGAGGTTATCATTCAAAGTCATTCCTAGGGTTCTGAAATCCTGCCTATACGCCATCGAAGTTTTCTCGCTTACAAGGCGTTTGTTATCGATTAGTTTTTTAATGGTTAGAAGAATTTGTTTTGGATTTACAGGTTTAATAAGATAGTCATCTATTTTAAAACCAATTGCGTCCTCCATCATATACTCTTCCTCGTTTTTAGTGATTAGAACAATTGGAATATCAGGATCTATAGTCTTAATTTTGGCAAGAGTTTCCAGTCCGGTAAGACCCGGCATATTTTCATCAAGGAATACCAGATCAAAATTTTCTTTTTTGAAACAGTCCAGGGCATCATTACCATTGGTTACTGTCTTAATTATATACCCTTTTTCATTGAGAAAAAGTATATGGGGTTTTAACAGGTCGATTTCATCGTCGGCCCATAATATGGTGGTTTCCTGCATTTCTAAGTAAATTTAGTAATAAATAGCTATTCGAATTTATTTCTACCTTCAATTGTCATTAAAAATAACAATTTTTGTGCCGTAAGATTCTCAATCTTGAATAAGAAGAAAATAATTAACGACCCCGTATATGGTTTTATAACCATACCGTCAGAACTGGTTTATGATCTGATTCAGCACCCCTATGTTCAGCGTTTGAGATACATCAAACAATTGGGAATGACTCATCTGGTATATCCGGGCGCACTTCACACACGATTTCATCATGCACTAGGTGCTATGCACCTAATGAGCCTTGCTATTGAAACCATAAAAAGCAAGGGCCAAGCAGTTTCTTACGAAGAAGAAGAAGCAGTGATGATTGCAATTTTGCTACATGATATTGGCCATGGGCCATTTTCTCATGCTTTGGAGCATACAATTGTAGATGGAGTGTCACATGAACATATTACCGCACTTTTGATGAAAAATTTAAATCAGGAGTTTGACGGAAAACTAAGTTTGGCTTTAGAAATCTTTAACAATCGCTACCCAAAGACATTCTTACACCAGCTAGTTTCAGGGCAATTAGATATCGATCGGCTTGATTACTTAAATCGGGATAGTTTTTTTACGGGAGTATCTGAGGGGGTAATAAGTTTTGACAGAATCATAAAAATGCTTGATGTTAATGATGATTTATTGGTTGTAGAAGAAAAGGGTATTTATTCCATTGAAAAATTTCTAATTGCACGAAGATTGATGTATTGGCAGGTTTATCTGCATAAGACAGTCATAGCCGCTGAGCAAATGCTGGTAAAGATTCTAGAAAGGGCAAAAGAACTTTCCATTGAAGGCAGAAATTTATTTGCAACACCTAGTTTTTCTTACTTTTTGAAGAACTCTATAAGCAAGGAAGAATTTAATAAAGATCCTCGAAATTTGGAAAGATTTACCAAGCTAGATGATAATGATATATTTACATCAATTAAGGTTTGGGTTGATGATGAAGATCTGATCTTATCCACACTTTGTAAACACCTGATTAGCAGGAATCTATATAAAGTCGAGATGAGTAATGAACCACCCCCAATTGAATGGATAAATGAATTATCCGAAAGAGTAACGGATAAATTTGAAATTTCTGACGATGATACCTCATATTTCGTATTTACAGATACAATAAAAAACAGTGCTTATAATTTCGGAGACGGGAGTATAAACATTTTAATGAAAGATGGTTCAATTCAAGATATTACTAAGGCATCGGATAATTCTAATCTGGAAGCTTTGGCTAAAACCGTACAGAAATATATAATCTGTTATGTTAAAGAAATAAGGGATGTCCATTAAAAAACAAACGAATAAATCCAAAATTTGTTCGTTAACATTTAAGCTATAAATTTGTCCGATGCAACTAACTGCACTTCAGGTTGGAATTTTACTTAAGGGAACTGTAGAAGGTAATCCTGAAGTGACAGTGAATCAGCTTGCTAAAATAGAAGATGCAAAGCAGGGTTCTTTATCCTTCCTCGCAAATTCCAAGTATGAACAATTTTTATATGGATCGGGTGCATCTATAATTATTGTGAATAATGACTTTGTCCCTGCGCAACCTGTTAGCGCAACATTAATCAGGGTTAAAGATTCATATAGTGCATTTTCTGTTTTACTGGAGAAATACGATGAACTTTTAAAATCGACTCTGACAGGTATAGAAGAGCCCAATTTCATTCATCCAAGTGCAGAATTAGGTAGAGATGTTTACATTGCCGCATTTGCCTATATTGGACCGAATGTAAAAATTGGTGACGGAAGTAAAATCTATCCAAACAGCTATTTGGCAGATAATGTAATTATTGGTAAAAATGTGACTTTGTATGCTGGGGTAAAGGTGTATTTTAATTGTGTTATCGGCGATAATTGCATTATCCATTCTGGAGCAATAATTGGTAGTGACGGATTTGGTTTTGCTAATAGTGGAGAGGGAAAATATAAAAAAGTAAGTCAGATTGGAAACGTCATTATAGAAGAAAATGTAGAGATTGGATCAAATACTACCATTGATCGTGCAACGATGGGTTCAACGATAGTACGCAAAGGCGTAAAATTGGATAACTTGATACAGATTGCTCATAATGTGGAAATTGGAGCCAATACTGTAATCGCTGCTCAAACCGGAATTTCTGGTAGTACCAAAATTGGTGAAAATTGTATTATTGGCGGACAGGTTGGAATGGTGGGTCATATTAACATCGCAAATGGAAGTAATATTGGTGCAAAATCAGCAGTTAATAACTCTATAAAAGAAGAGAATATGAGTTGGAATGGATTCCCGTTGATGTCATACCGTGACTCACTGAAATCACAAGTCATAATTAAGCGCTTACCTGATTTGGAAAAGCGGATTGAAGATCTGGAAAAAATTTTAAAAGACCGTTCAAAGTAATCTTGTTCGGGCTATTGAGTATTTAATGCAATGAATGTAAAGCAAAGAACTATTAAGTCGGAGGTTTCTGTTACAGGGGTTGGTTTGCATACCGGTAAGGTTTCAAAGATGACATTTAAACCTGCAGCGGATAACCACGGGTATAAATTTAAGAGAATGGATCTTCCGGGTGAGCCGGTGATAGATGCTGATGTTGATAATGTAACAGATACTTCAAGAGGAACTACTCTAACACAAAATGGAGCTAGTGTAAATACGGTTGAGCATGTTTTGGCAAGTCTGGTTGGTACTGAAATAGATAATATTTTGATAGAGCTTGATGGACCTGAGATTCCAATCATGGATGGCAGTTCAATTCAGTTTGTTGATGCGCTAGAAAGTGTTGGATTTGTTAATCAGGATGCTGACCGGGAGTATTATAGCATCCCACATAATATTCATTATTCTGAACCCGAACGAAAAGTAGAGATGGTTGCGATGCCATTGGACGACTACCGGTTCACTTGTATGATTGATTATAATTCTCCGGTATTAGGTAGTCAGCATGCAGCAATAACGACACTTTCAGAGTTTAAAAAGGAAATTGCATCCTGTCGCACCTTTTGTTTTTTACATGAACTAGAAATGTTATTAAAACATGATCTGATTAAGGGAGGTGATTTAAATAATGCAATTGTTGTTGTAGATAAGCAGATTAGTAAGGAAGAGTTAAAAAATCTTGCAAAACTTTTTAACCGCGATGACATTGATGTGGCAAGGGAAGGAATTCTAAATAATATTGAATTGCGTTATCAGAATGAACCTGCGCGACATAAGCTTTTGGATATGATTGGTGATTTGGCCCTAGTTGGTGTTCCTCTAAAGGGTCATATTATGGCTGCAAGACCAGGACATGCAGCAAATATCGCTTTTGCCAAGAAGATTAAATCTCAGATTAAAAAGGAAAGATCAAAAAAGAGTGTACAAGTTTATGATCCCAGTGTTCCGCCCTTGTATGATGTGGTTCAGATCATGAATATTTTACCTCACAGACAACCCTTTCTTTTCATTGATAAGATTCTCGAACTTTCGAAAACACATGTGGTAGGGGTTAAAAATGTAACCATGAATGAAGAATTCTTCAAAGGGCATTTTCCAGGAGCACCGGTACTTCCAGGTGTGATTCAGATTGAGGCAATGGCCCAAACCGGAGGAATTTTAGTTCTTAGTACTGTTCCTGATCCACGAAATTACCTTACCTACTTTCTTAAAATTGATAAGGTGAGGTTTCGTGCACAAGTTTTACCGGGAGACACCATTGTTTTTCGCTGTGATTTAATGGAACCAATCAGAAGAGGTATATGCCAAATGAAAGGTGTTGGAATGGTTGGTGAAAAGATTGTAGTGGAGGCAGAAATGATGGCACAAATAATTAGAGTAAAAGAAAGCGAAGCAAGCATATGATCCAGCCCTTAGCATATATTCACCCACAGGCCAAGATTGCCGAGACCGTTGTAATTGAACCATTTGTTACTATTTATAAGGATGTAGTAATTGGTGAAGGTACTTGGATTGGTTCGAATGTTACCATTATGGATGGTGCCCGTATTGGTAAAAACTGTCGTATTTTTCCTGGCGCTGTTGTTTCTGCTCCGCCTCAGGATATGAAATATAAAGGGGAACCTTCAACAGTAACCATTGGAGACAATACGATTATACGTGAATGTGTAACCCTAAATCGTGGTACCGCTCTCGACAAGAATACAACAACCATTGGTTCTAACTGTCTTTTAATGGCTTATGTTCACATTGCACACGATTGCGTGATCGGAAACAATGTGATTATTGCCAACTCAGTACAATTGGCTGGGCATATTGAAGTACAGGATTATGCCTTTATTGGTGGAGCTTCAGCTGTTCATCAGTTTGTTTCAATTGGGGCACACTCGATTATTTCTGGTGGTTCTCTTGTGCGTAAAGATGTTCCTCCTTACACCAAAGCCGGCCGTGAGCCACTTTCTTATGTTGGAATTAATTCCGTTGGTTTACGCCGAAGAGGATTTACTTCCGAGCAAATAAATGAGATTCAGGATATTTATAGAACCATATTCTTGAGAAAATACAATATTTCAAGAGCTTTGGATATTATTGAAACTGAGCGTGAAGCTACTGAGATCAGGGATGAGATTATTGATTTTATTAGGAACTCAAACCGTGGTGTAATGAAGGGTTTTGGTAATTCTTAAATCCTGAATCCCTGAGGGATTTAAATTATGATGAAAGTAAACCTTGAACACATCGGACGTCGTTTTAACCGCGAATGGATTTTCAGGGATGTAAATTATGTTTTTGAGACTGGCGGTTCCTATGCCATTTTGGGTGCTAATGGTGCTGGTAAATCTACAATCTTACAAGTTATTTCAGGTAGTTTAAGCAGCTCAGAAGGGATAATTTCTTACTCTAAAGAAGGTGTTTTTCTGAATCCAGAGCATGTTTTTGAACATCTTTCTATTGTCGCACCTTATCTGGAGCTAATCGAAGAATTTACACTAAGGGAGCTAATTGATTTTCATTTTCAGTTCAAGAAATATCGGCCAGGACTTGATCGTTCACAGTTAATTGAACTCATGGATTTGAAACGTTCGGAGCATAAAGCCATTAAACATTTTTCTTCAGGTATGAAACAGCGCGTCAAACTTGCATTAGCTTTTTGTTCTGAAACGGAAATGATCCTTCTAGATGAACCTGTTTCAAATCTGGATCAGCAGGGATTAGAATGGTATCTGTCGCTCGTTAAAGAATTTTCGACAGACCGGATTCTGATTATTTGTTCCAATCAAATACAGGAGTATAGCTTTTGTAAAAATCACTTGAACGTAGTGGATTATAAATAAAATACCGCCACTACCAATTAGGCAATTATTGGAAAATTAATAAAATGCCCCTATCTTTGAGATTAGAAATCAGTAAAAATTTATGGCAAAGGCTTCAGAAATTAAATCAGGAAATATATTACGTTATAATGGCGAATTGGTAACTGTGGATGAAATAATTCACCGTACACCAGGAAAGGGAGGAGCTTTTTATATTGGTAAACTGCGTAATATAAAAACAGGTAAAATTGTTGAAGCGAGAATGGGAACTGATGAACAAGTAGAGATATGCAGGGTTGAAACCAGTGATTATCAGTATCTATATGAAGAAGGCGATTATTTTGTGGTGATGGATAATACTTCTTATGAACAGTTTAGCATTGAAAAAACCTTGTTTGGAAATGCAGCCAAGTTCCTGAAAGAAGGAATGAATGTGATTGTTTCTTTTGAAAGTGAGGAACCAATAATGGCACAGGCTCCGACCAGTGTTGAGCTTGAAATTACTTATACCGAGCCGGCAGTGAAAGGAGATACCTCCACAAATGCTTTAAAAAGTGCTACAGTTGAAACCGGAATTGAAATTCGTGTTCCTCTTTTTGTAAATCAGGGTGATAAGGTCAGGGTAGATACCCGCACCGGAGAATACATTGAAAGAGTAAAATAAGGTAACTTCGATTTAACATCTTGCTGGGCTACGGTTAGTCCGAAGTTTTTCTCTTCTTTTAGAAAGCAGGGTCTTTTTTTCTTCGCTTATTCCAGACCCGTGTTCTGCCCTATTTTTTTGTGAGAAATTTAATGGTTATCATGAAATTCTTATCGCAAAAAAGATAGAGCTGCCACTCGGGTTTGTTTAAATAGGACCTATGGTTCTATTAACGGAAGCCTGTCCCAATGAAAAACAGCTTCGAGTAAAATAAACCTTACGAAGGAGTTAGCTTCCGGCAATATAGAACTCAGGTTAATCTCAACAGATTTCTCCACGCATCCAAATGTTTGAAAATGGAATAATACTACCCGCGTGTTCGAAATGACGGTAATTCACTGTCAACTGTCAACTATTTCTCTGCGGTTGGTGTTTTCACCAACCATTTGATAGATGGTTCTTGGTACGGTGAGAACACCGACCAAAGGGGGATTTCTTGCCGGAAATACTCCGTAGGAAAGGGCTGAACTAAGCTATGAAACACAGGTATTGGTTTCAAAAATCAAATAATGTGGCTCCAGGGCCTCATGAGAAGAAATAAAACGGCACCTTTTATCCTTCCTTATATCGAACTCAGATTAAGTTAAATTTTAGATAGTTTATCGAAAAGTCCTTTCTTTATGTAAGTCCATTTTTTTTGAACCAAATTTCGATGGAATTGTTTTTACATTCGTATTGTGGATAAAGCTACATTACGGAAATTATACCTGGAAAAGCGTCAGAATCTATCGCGTTCAAAATACGGGACTTTGACAAAGGGTTTGTTGGATCAGATAAAATTTTTTAACTGGTCAGAGTATCGTGTTGTTCACGTTTTTCTTCCTATCAGAAATAAAAATGAGGTTGATACCTTTTCCATTCTGAATTTTTTCAAAGAAAACTTCCCTGATTTAAAGATTTTAATACCGAGAACCGATTTTAAGAATCTACTCATGGAAAATGTTCAATATGATCATGAATCCACTACTTTAGGTTTAAATAAATTTGATATTCCGGAACCTATTCAGGGCAAGATTATCTCTGCTGAGCAGATAGATCTTGTATTTGTTCCGCTTCTGGCATTTGACAAAAAGGGTAATCGTGTGGGATATGGAAAGGGTTTTTATGATCGTTTTCTCACGAATTGTAGACCCGATGTTAAGAAGGTTGGTTTATCTTACTTCGATCCCGTTGAAGAGATTTATGATTTGAATAAGTTTGATATAAAAATGGATGCCTGTATCTGTCCGAATAATATTTGGGAGTTTTGATTCGATAAATACTTGATTTTAATACTATTAAATTTAAATTTTGAATTTATTTTGATTGGAGATATTGCGGACTTTTTATTTGGAAATTTACTGAAGTGGAGCTTTTTAAAGCATACCCCGATTTTAACTTATACTCCGTAGGCTTTAATCTAATATTTTCATTTAAGGATTAGCAGGTTACGGCCTTCGTGTTAATCGGCATTTAACGGTTGAAAAGCGTTGTTTTTTTGATTAGGAGGTTCTCGCTTTCGCGAGAATGACAAGTGCTGATTGGGAGTGAGGAGATTCCAGCCTTCGCTGGAATCGAATTTAAGCTTACCAGAAAGCAATTTAAACTATGATAGGTTCCCAAACAACATCAACTGTTAAACATTATATATCCAATTCCAAAAGCACCGGACAATGATCAGAGTGTCTTGCTTCAGGCAAAATAGCTGCCCGTTTAAGTTTATCCCTTAGTTTTTCTGAAACCAGATTATAATCGATTCGCCAGCCCAGATTTTTAGCCCTGGCATTTGCTCTGAAACTCCACCAAGTATAGTTATGTGGTTCATTGTTGAAATGCCTGAATGAGTCAATGTAACCCGAATTGATGAAATCTTCCATCCATTCCCGTTCTGCTGGCAGAAAGCCTGAAGAATTTACATTAGATTTTGGATTATGAATATCTATGGGTCTGTGGCAAATATTATAATCTCCTGAAATCACGAGGTTGGGATAATCAAGTTTAATTTTATCGGAGTATTCCCTGAAATCTTCCAGAAACCGGTATTTGAAATCCTGACGCTCCTCGCCGCTCGAACCTGAAGGGAAATAGGTGCTCATCACAGAAACACCCTCAAAATCTGCACGCAGAATCCTGCCCTCACGATCGTAATCGTCCATTCCGGAGCTGTATTCAACATGCTTCGGACTAATTTTAGTAAAAATGGCTGTACCGCTGTACCCTTTTTTTTCCGCCGGATTCCAGTAATGTTCATAGCCCATTTGCTCGAGCAGTAGCAGATCGGTAAGTTGATCTGGAGTGGCTTTTATTTCCTGCAAACAAACTACATCAGGATTCGCGGCTTTTAACCATTCCAGCCAGTTCTTGCTTAATGCCGATCGAATTCCGTTAACATTATAGGTAATAATCTTCATAGAAATTAAAGTGTATTGTTTTTTAAGTTCATTTTCTTTTCGATTTTTCTTGCTTCTCCCTTTTTTAGTACACTTACCATCATAGAAACACTTTCCACAGGCCGGTCAGAGGCCCCTGTTTTAAGGTCTGCGATAGAATCAATCATTTCGATTCCGCTGATTACCTCGCCATAAACTGTATAGTTCTGGTCTAGATGTGGAGTTCCCCCAAGCTCTTTATAAATCTTGCGCTGTGATTCGGGAATGATACGGCCATTCATTCTTTTCATTTGCACTTCATCAAGTGTTGCATCGGTCCATTTCTTACCCTGAACGATATAAAACTGACTTGCACTGGATTCTTTTTGTGGATTATTATCTCTGGCCGCTGCCAGGACCCCTTTTTTATGAAAAAGACTATCTCTGAACTCGGCTTCCACCCGGTATTTCAACTTACCTTCACCTAATGCCTGACCCGGTTTTGCTATTTTTGAATCTGGGTCACCACCCTGAATCATAAATTCTTTGATCACCCGATGAAAAAGGGTACCATTATAAAAACCTTCTCTGCTTAGCTTCAGAAAATTATCACGGTGCTTAGGAGTTTGGTTGTATAGCATAATGATGCATTCGCCTTTGCTGGTTTTGATCTTTATAAAATCATGTTTGGGTTTAGCCAAAACTGAACCGGCGCAAAATATCAATAAGAAAACAGATAGTTTCTTCATTTTTCAGGGCTTAGATACTATCAAAATAGGTGATTATCAATGAACGCATAATCATTTCCTGTTCTAAAAGGGTATAAGCTGGTATAGGTTTGATTAGTTTCCAATGGGGCCAACCGTCCTGATCGAGGCCCTCGAGTTCATAAAAACCCAGTTCACTAAATAAGCGGCAGTTTGCAATATGCATTAACTCTTCTTTTTGTCGTTTACTGAATTTTGCCGGACCCTTGCCAAGTTCCTGAACACCGATCAAAAAGAGCATGACTTTCATGTCAGGAAGGTCGGTATCAAAATCTTTAGCTAACTGTACTTGTAGTGCTTTCCATTTAGCGTTTATTTCTGCTGGGGTCATGTACAAAAGTCTACAAAAAATTGGAATAATTGGCCAGAGGGAATGTTAAAAGAATTCTCGCAAAGACGCAAGATTACCACCTGGTTGTTGTTATCACCGACCACCTAATGATCTCAACTCTAAAATTTCACTTCAAATACTATATTTGTTTATGCAAAAACCAATCGTTACTGCTTTACTGTCTTACGGAATGTCGGGAAAGCTATTTCACGGACCATTTGTACATGTTCACCCGGGTTTTCATTTTAAGGGGGTGCTGGAGCATAACACTAAAAAAGTTAATGCTGATTATCCGGATGTTATCAGTTATAATTCTCTGGACGAAGTACTGAATGACCCTGAAATTGAACTAGTCATTGTTAATACCCCTAGTAATACTCATGTAGATTACTCTAGAAGGTCATTGTTGGCTGGAAAAGATATTCTGGTTGAGAAGCCATTTGCTCCAACCCAGGCCGAAGCAAAGGAGATTTTTGATTTGGGAAGGAAACTAAACCGTAAGGTGATGGTCTACCAGAACAGAAGATTTTCCAGCGATTTTGCTGTTACCCGCGATACGATAAATAGTGGAAAACTCGGGCAGATTATCGAGATGCATTTACGCTACGACCGCTATAGGGCGGAGATTGGTCCGAAAGTTTTTAAAGAAACCCCAATTCCTGCTGCAGGCATTGTTTATGACCTAGCGGCACATTTGCTGGATCAGGCAATATGCATACTGGGGGAGCCACTTGCCTACCGTAAAATTACCGGCATATACCGTAAGAATTCATTGGTAGATGATTATGGGCATATCCATTTAACTTACCCGAATCAACTGAATGTTTTCATAACCACGAGCCTTCTGGTTGCTGATCCCCAGCCGGGAATTATTATTCATGGTACTAAAGGTTCATTTATTAAAGCATTTTGTGACAAGCAAGAAGATCAACTAATTGCTGGATTGAAGCCCGGCGAACCAGGATTTGGGTACGAGGATGCCGGTAAAGAAGGCCGTCTCACTTTGATAAGCGAACAGGGTGAAAAAACAGTTGAATTGGTTCCTTCGGCTATTGGGAAATATATGGATCTTTTTGAAGCTGTGATTCAGACTATTAGAAATAATGATGAATTTCCGGTGAAAGAATCTGAGGTCATGATACAGATCGGGATACTGGAAAGTGAACCGGATAACCTCTAGTTATAAGGCTAAACTATAAAAGTAGCGATATAAACAAATAGTGCTGTAGAAACGCCAACCACTAATGTACCCAGTGTATAGGTACGATAACCTGTTTTAACATCAATTCCTGAAAATTGTGTCGTGATCCAGAACCCGCTGTCGTTTGCATGAGAAACTACCATTGCCCCGGCACCAATGGCCATTACAATGAGTGCTTTTTCGATTTCTGAATCGAATCCCATACCGGGCAACATTGGAGCAACAATGGATGCTGTAGTGATCAGCGCTACTGTTGAAGAGCCTTGTGCGGTTTTGATTGCGGCACAAAGCAAAAATGGAAGCCATATACCCAGGTTTGCACCAGATAGACCATTAGCCATGCTTGTTGCGATTCCACTGTTTTGAAGAATTGCGCCAAAAATTCCACCGGCACCGGAAATAATGATGATCGTGGATGCATCATTTATTGCTTTTCCAACCCATCCGGTAGTAGAAAGTATTTCCTTGTCTAGCTTTTTGGGTATCAAAAACACAAATAGCATCCCAATTAATAAGGCGATTACAGGAGAGCCAATGAAACCAATTGTTTTAAACCACCATGTTGCCTTTTCGCCCTCAGTGACAGTAAATTCTACAATTGATTTTCCTATAATCAGAATAATTGGGGTGACAATTGGCAAAAAGGACTTCAAGGCAGAAGGTGCATTTTTTATTTTCTCATTGATGGTTTCTTCTGATAATTCAGGATTGGGATCAATATAGGTTCTTGCCGCATAATACTTTGAATAAAGGATTGCTACGACCAGAGAAAACATACCGATAATCAGTCCGACAAGCATCACAAGGCCCACATCAGCCCCAATAATTCCTGCAGCAGCAATCGGACCTGGTGTAGGAGGTATTAAAACATGGGATATCATTAAACCCAGAATTAGGGATACGGCAGTTCCAACAATTGAGAGTCCTGCCTTTTTTGTCAGACTTTTATTCAATGGGTTTAGAATGATAAAACCACTGTCGGCAAAGACGGGAATCGAGACAATAAATCCCACAAATCCCATAGCTTCATGCACTCTTTTTTTACCTATAACTTTTATTATAATTTCTGCGAGTTTATAGGCACCACCTGAATATTCTAGAAATGCCCCTATGATTACTCCGAGTGCAATCACGATACCTATTTTACCCAAAGTGTTTCCAAATCCGTCATTTATAGACTTGATTATGGTATCTAAATCCATTCCTGAGACGACCCCAAAAAACAATGCAACAAACAACAAGGCTAAAAATGGATGCAAATGCCATTTTGCTGTTAGTAGAATTAGTAATACAACACTGATAAATAGCAGTATAAATGATATCATAACTGAATTTACTATTTAAATCTAAAAGCAAAATTTTATTTATACGATTTATTAAAATTATTTGAAAGACTTCAGGTTCTATTTCATCTGAAATTGTTACTACCCCAATTCTTCCATCTTTTAAAATAATTTTTTTAGTAAGTTTGGTATCAGAGCTATTATGAAGGCATTAAACAGAACATACAGGTTGACATTTTCAGTAATCTTATTACTGACATTTTTGACCTTGATTCTTCGGTTGGATTTCTTTCATAGTCATGGACTAATACCAGAGTCTAACGCTTCAGAACAGCTTAATTCCAGCAGCACCCAAAAAGTAAATATTCAAAACAAAGCTGATTATTGCTGGGTTTGTGCTGTTCATATTGATAAGCGTTTTATCAGTTCAACTTTCTACGATAAAATAAGAGTATCTCCGGCGGTGTTGCTTTTTATCAACATTGAGGTCACCACTTATTTTACTGAACAACTTCTCTCAACTTTGAGAGGCCCTCCAACTAAATAATTTCTTTTTCTTACAGCGGGTTTTAAACCCCGGTTTTTTCTGAATTCAACAATTCTTTTCAGATCTTTTAAGGTTGCAATCCTTAACTTAATTTTCCATATTTATATAATAACATTAATGAAAAAAACATGAACAAATTCAAACATTTACTGCTGGCATTTTTTCTTTCCGGGGCAATCACTGCTCAGGCACAGACGAACAATTCTATTGGCACAGGAAATCAATTTATTAGTTATTCGGATGCTAAGAACAATCCCAATTACATGTATGCAAGCGAAACGCTTTTTTCCGACGGTGTTAATCGTTCGGAGCATTCCATCAGGAATGATATTCCTGAGTTACTCCGAAGACCGCTTAAAAATGAAATTAAAATAGAACGTTACAAAACCATAGTATTGCGTGATGGAGTAAAGATTTATGCCGATGTCTATCTTCCCGCCGCACCTGGTAAATACCCTACGATTGTTATACGTACCTGTTATGGTGTACAGCGGGATGGGGGACATCAGGATAAAATCAGATTTGCTCAAGAGGGATATGCTGTTGTATTTGCAGATATCAGGGGTCGTTATGAGAGTGAAGGAATCTGGGAACCCTTCCGTGATGAATCTAAGGACGGTTATGATGTAATCGAATGGGCAGCAGCTCAACCATTTTCAAATGGTAAGGTTGCTACTCAGGGCGGAAGTTACCTTGGACATAATCAATGGGCAGCAATGAGTGCCACTCCGCCACATTTGGTAGCGGCTTTTCCAGGGGTAGCCTCAACAAATATTTATGCTAACTGGTTAACGATGGGTGGAGCCTTCCGTTTGAGTTTTAACTATGGCTGGGGAGTTGTTCGTATGCCCAACCGAATTATGTTACCTCAGTACTGGCATACAGAAGCATATACTCCAGAGGAGTTGAAATATGATAATATTTTATGGCATTTGCCTTTAAAGGACGGTGATTTGAAAAGTGCTGGTTATGCCGTTAAACATTATCGCGATTGGATTAATCATGAGAGTTATGATGATTACTGGAAATCAATCAGCGATGAAGAGAACTTTTCTAAAATGAATGTTCCCGCTCATACTTACGGTGGTTGGTTTGATATTTTCTTAATGGGAACCATAAATGGTTATATCGGGATGAGGAATAAGGCTGCAACTCCTGAGGCCCGTGCTGGCGCCCGCATGATCATTGGACCTTGGGGTCATGGCCCTTCACAATCATTTGGAACAGTTGATTTTGGTGCTACAGCCAATATGCAGATGTACAACAGGGAATTACAGTTTTATGATTACCATTTGAAAGGAATTAAAAATGGTTTAGACCTTGAAGATCCGGTAAAGTTATTTTACATGGGTATTAATAAATGGCGCAGTGAAAAGGATTATCCAATTCCTGGGACTCAGTATAAGAACTTGTATTTGAGCAGTAATGGCAATGCAAATTCTGTTCGTGGTGATGGTGTATTAAGTTTTGAGGCCCCAAAAAAGGCAGCCAGTGATAAATACACATATGATCCTAAAACCCCTATTATGACACTGGGAGGTAACAATTGCTGTGGTAGTCCAACTCAAGCAGGTCCTTACGATCAGCGTCCGCTTGAGCGTAGAGAAGATGTATTGGTTTATACCTCTGAATTTTTGAAGAGCCCGATGACAATTGCTGGTCCGATGAAAATGAAATTATTTGCTGCAACCGATGGGCCGGATACCGACTGGATGATTAAACTTGTTGACGTTTATCCTGATGGCAGAGCAATGCCTATTTCTGAAGGAATATTGAGAGCCAGATTCCGCGAAGGATTGGATAAGATCAAGTTACTTACACCGAATCAGGTATATGAGTACGAGATTGAAATGACTGGTACTGCAAATGTCTTTTTACCCGGACACCGTATTCGTGTTGATATTACTTCAAGCAATTTCCCTCAATTTGACCGAAATCCAAATACCGGTGATCCGTTTGGAAGTAGCGACAGAATTCGGGTTGCTCAGCAAACGATTCATCATGGAGGTGCTCGTTTGAGTAGTATTGTCCTTCCTACTGTTCGTCCGCTTGAAAACTAATTTTTTTAATTTTATTATTAACAAAAATGCCAGTCGTACGACTGGCATTTTTGTTTAATGGGCTGGTTTAAATTCTTTAATGATTACGTTTATTTTTGATATGGGACATAATTTATACTAGCACTTACATTGATCTTTTCTGCAATTTTTTTAAAAACAAGCTTCGGTATATCAATTTTATGATCAACAAGTAGTACTTCAAATTTGGTCTCGAGAAGTAAAGAGTTTTCACTGACAGTTAATTTCCCAACTAGATTTCTATTCTGATCTATACCATGAATATTCAACATCCCACTTGCACTAACAGAATATGACCCCGCTTTATTTAAATCTATTTCCTCATTAATCTTTCCTTTGAAAGTGGCATTTGGAAACTTTTCACTTTCCATGTAATTCTCATTAAAATGTTGCTGCATCAATTTGTTTTTAAATTGAAATTGTGATACGGGAATACGCACAACAAGTTCTCTGTTCGATAAATTTATAATGGAACTGGCACGTGTATTTTTTGCATCAATATCTTCCAGCGGAGTTTTTGAAAAAAAGCTAAATTCACTTTTATTGCTACTATAAAGTTTATTTTGTGCTGAAGAGAAATTGAAAATCAGGATAAATGCCGGTAATAACAAAAAGTGCTTCATGGTTTCATTTTGTTTTTTTTCTCAAACGAAAATGTTCTTGAAATGTTGAAGCCAAAATGTATATCCCCGCTTCCCCAGCTGCCATCAGTTTCAGTTATAAATTGTCTTTCAGTCATTCCGAATGAATTGGTAAACAGTAATTGAAACACATGACCGCCAGTTTCAAGATCAAAACTGAAAGATAAATTATTTTTATAGCTATCATTTATTTGATTTGGGAGTACATAGTTGTATTCTCCATTAATTGAAGCTCGTTTGGTCAATTTCATCCTGCCACCAATTCCGGAAGCAATGACTGTTCTATTGTCAGTGGATATATCGGCTCTGTTTCTGTGGATTAAAGTCGGACTTATCTGCAATGACAATGCTTCGTTAAACTTTCTGGCAATGAGGATTTGAGCGGTATAACTACTTCTATCAAATCCTGATAGTTGCGGAAAGGTTTTTTGAGTACGAATTGCATATCCAGCAAACAAGGTGGCGGAAACTGGTATATTTATTGAACCTGTGCTTTGTCTGATTAGTTTATATTTTGTAAAATAATCAAATGCTTTCTGAAAAGAACTTCTTCCTATTCCTAACATGAACCGGTCGTTGATACCGTATTCCAGTCCCAAACGAATTGTTGCAGCATCTAGTCCGAAGAATTCTTCAAACCCTCTGTTTAATCGATCAAAACGGTGGGAAATTATGAAGTCTAAGTTATTCTTACCTACAGTTTCAACGGAATGTCCGTTAATAATTCGACTTGCCTTGAATGTAGCGGTCTTCACAAAAACTTCATTGCTATCTGAAACAAGTTTCATTAGATCTTCCTGTGAAAATGCTGTAAACGGAAGAGTTAAATAAAGTAGCAGAAGTAGCTTTTTCATACTAATTATTTAACCTTAGGCCTCAAAAACCCGTAATGAAGTTCCAGTAAGTGTTGTACTGTATTTTTTTAGCGCTGAACTTGCAGGTCCCTGAATTCTGTTACCATTGGAATCAAAAATAGATCCATGTGCTGCATCGGTTAGTGAACAAGGGAAATTATTGTTCTGTGAGTTGTAGGTTACCGGGTTACCCTGATGGGTACATGAAGATGAAAGCGCAAGATAGTTGGAGCCATTCCTGGCAATGATTATGCTGTTCATAATCGTCCACCCTTTGGAATTGATATCAGAATTCGTACTTACATTTAATGTGAAATCAATTTTATTGCCTGGTGTTGGTGTGGGGGTTGATGTAGGGGTACCTGTTTCACTTTTACCACAAGCACCGAGGCATGAGCTGATAACCAGGGATCCGGCACTAAGGCCTAAAGCTGCTAGAAAGTCTTTACGTTCCATATTAATTTTTGTTTTATAGGTTTCTAAATGTCTTAATTTCCATTAAAATAAGGTTGCATTATGTACGGTAAATCAATGTAATTGGTTTATGTACCCTAAATTTAATAAAAGTAAATCGGTTATTTAAAATCTCAAATAATTGACTATGAAAACATTATGTTTAATTTTTTGTTTTATATCCTTATCATTTGCTAAGGCTCAAGAGGTACAAAGTTTGTCGATTAAGCTTTAAAATATAGCATAGCCATCTGCGTTACAATTTTTAGCGCTCAACATTGAGACAAAGGATTTGTGAATGGCTTATAGTGATATTTAGTCTAATAATCCTAAGGGGAATTCTGTTTCTATTTTCTTATTTCAGCCCCGTGTTCTGTCCTGTTCCTTCTGGTTGGTGTTATCACCGACCATTTGATAGATGGTTCTTGGTACGGTGACAACACCGTACTAAAGGGGGTTCCAGCTTTCGCTGGAATGACAATGATTTTTCGCCGGAAATACTCTGTAGGAAAGGGCTGAACTAAGTTATAAAACGCAGGTGTTGGTTTCAAAAATTATATTTCTCATTACAAATATGATTTTTTGTGGTCACCGTGATACCGTTAGAATCTAATTTTTTTTCAATTTTCCAATGACATTCTTTATGGTCATTACTTAATTTGATAAATCGAATTATTCCAATAGTTGAAATTAAAAGAATTGAAAATGATAGTATTATTTTTTTCATCAATTGTATTATGATAAATAAGTGATGATTTGTTCCTTGGTAAGTTTTTGTTGCTCACCACTCTTCATATTTTTCAAACTAAGCAATCTGGTTTCCATTTCCTCACTTCCTATAATAATTACAAATGGAATATTTTTATCATCAGCATAGCTCATTTGCTTTTTCAGTTTGGCTGATGAAGGATAAATTTCGGCGTTGATACCTGAAGTTCTTAATTGCTGAAGTAGAGGTAGCGCATAATCTTCGGCAGTTGAATCAAAATTGCTGATAAGTACTTTTGTGTTGTCTAAACCAGTTTCAGGGAATAAGTTTAGCTCTTCAAGTACGTCATAGATTCTGTCGGCACCAAAGGAGATACCAACTCCTGTCAGATCATGGAGTCCGAACATTCCTGTCAGATCATCATATCGACCCCCGCCTCCAATACTACCCATAGCCACTTCGTTGGTTTTTACCTCGAAGATAGCACCTGTATAATAGTTTAGGCCGCGGGCAAGGGTTATATCAAGTTCTAAATTGAGTATTGAGACCCGATTGCTATCGGGTTGAGTATTGAGTATTGAGAACTTATCGAGGTAAGAAAATATAGTCTCAATTTCAGAAATTCCTTTCAAACCTATTTCAGATGAAGCGAGTACTGAACGAAGGTTATTCAGTTTTTCTTCGTTTGATCCGCTCAGGTTAATGATTGGGTTAAGGATTTTGATATCTGTTGGTGTAAAACCGCGTTCAATCAGTTCTTTGGTCACCCCATCAAAGCCGATTTTATCAAGCTTATCAATTGCTACCGTCATATCAATAATCAGTTCAGGCTTTCCAATAATTTCGGCAATTCCTGATAGAATTTTACGATTGTTTATTTTTATAGTAAAATCTTTCAAGCCTAATCTACTTAATGCTTCCTGATAGATTAGTACGAATTCGGCTTCATTGATCAGACTTTCAGAACCAACAACATCTGCATCACACTGATAAAATTCACGATATCTTCCCTTTTGTGGTCTATCGGCACGCCATACGGGCTGAATCTGATAGCGTTTAAATGGGAATGAGATTTCATTGCGATGCATAACCACATAACGCGCAAAAGGGACAGTGAGATCGTAGCGAAGGGCTTTTTCGCTTATCTCTGAAGTAAGGAGTTGTGAGTTTTGGCTTTCAAGTTTAGCCGAAGGTACGTTGGCTAGATAATCCCCGGAATTTAGAACCTTAAAGATCAGCTTATCTCCTTCATCACCATATTTACCGGTGAGGGTAGAAAGGTTTTCCATGGTTGGAGTCTGGATTTCCTGATAACCATATTTTTTAAATACTGTACTGATGGTATTAAAAATATAATTCCGCTTCACCATTTCAGCGGATGAAAAATCGCGGGTTCCTTTCGGGATGGATGGTTTGATAACTGCCATAGTATAAAGGTACGAAAAGACCTTAAGCTTAAATACTTGATGTGTACTCGTATAGAAATTCTTTACATCGTTTTTCAATCATCTGATAAACCGGATCAAATTGATCATCCTCATAATATGGATCAGGAACAATGGCATCTTTCATAAAGAGACTGATTTTATTTTTCTCCGCTTCGTTTCTGGCCATTGCTCTTACATCCAGCAGGTTATTATGATCCATTACCAGAATTTGATCAAATTTCTCAAAATCTAAAACATCAAACTTTCTGCAGGTTTGCAAACTGATATCCAATCCATATTTTTTTGCGATACCGATAGAACGCCTATCAGGTGGCTGTCCGACATGCCATCCACCGGTACCTGCTGAATCAATTTCCCAGTTTAAACCTTTTTGTTGGACCAGGTGTTCCATGATTCCATGTGCTAATGGAGAACGGCAAATATTACCCAGACAAACCATTAATATTTTCATAGATTGGAGCTCAAGCCGAAAAAATATTGTTTAATAAGGCTGCAAGATGAATTCCACCTTTAAGCAATTGCTGGTTTGCAATTTCAATGTTATCATAAATATAACGGTAACCCAATTTATCACCAATATTGACTTTTGCATATAATTTTTCACTGATTCGGTAAGAATCTTTGACCCATTGTGCTGTGTCCTGCGATTGCAGTGAATGGAGCTGATTTTTATCAATAAAATTAATGGAACGTGAATATTCGGTATAACTAAGTTGTTGTGAATCAATTAGATCTGAATCCCATACACGGTGTAAATTAGTATTCTGACCGAACCAGGTTAATTGAATTTTATTACCTCCCAAATCTTCAAAACGACCTGCATGCATGGGTTGATGGATATCGCCCACAAAATGAATCAGCAAACGCAGGTACATTACCTTTTTTTTCTGATCAAGATTTTTATTTTTTAATTCAGCACTCAAAAACAGAATTTTCGTGTAAATATCTGTTATGGTATCCCGTTTTAAAGCAAAATCAAGTTGCTCTTCATTCAATCCGGCGGGGAGATTAATGTAGTGCCAGTTGTTAATGTAGTTATATGAAGGCTCAGACTTTATAAAATCAGCCCAGTTACTAGCCATTGCCAGATTTTCATTCCCCAAAATTAGTTTTATTTCGCGGCTTGTTTGTTTATTGAGGTAGCTCTCAGCTATCTGACCTACCACCCTGTGTCCAAGTAAACCCCAAGCCATAGACTGAATAGGAAGATAAAGTAGCAAAAATGCCAAAAGCATTTTCTTTCGGAATTGTATTTTCATGATAAAATTAGTTTAGTGGTTTCTGAACACATACTGTTCTCTGAGTAAGGGATAGCTTTATATTCGAATGCTGCTTTAAACTTTCGAGGTATAAACTGTCACCGGTATTTTTTCTAATAATATATGCCGGAAGATATTGACCTATACGGTAGCATCCTGATATTTTCTGTTTAAAATTTGATTTCGTAAAAGTAGTAGTTAGAATAAGAGTATCTCCCTTGGTGAGGTAGGTCCCTTTGGCATATTCTGTCCAACTTCCTTTATTAAAACAGGAGTCGGGATAAGTATTTATTTTAGCGAAAGTTTTTATGGTAAGGTAAACAGAATCGCAGGAAAATCGAATGTGATGCCTTGAATATTGCAGCCTTTCATCCTGAAGATCAACGCTAGCTTCTTCCCAAATTCCCTGAATACTATCTGTGCCTTTACCCTGCAGATTGGGGTTGAATTTACAGGATGCCAGAGCCAGCATCAAAACGAAAAAAAAGAAAATGCTGGCGTTTTTAACCATTTTTAAATTATAAATATCTCTCCTGATTCGGCACGAAGGATTTTGTTTTTTTATTTTAAACCACCAATCATATCTTCAGGACGAACCCATAGGTCAAATTGTTCATTGGTCAATAAGCCTAGACCAATTGCAGCTTCCCGAAGTGACTTATTTTCTTTTAGCGCGGTTTTAGCAATTTTAGCAGCATTTTCATAACCTATATGAGGGTTAAGTGCAGTAACAAGCATTAAGGAGTTTTCAAGATGTTTCTTGATACCGTCATAATTTGGTTCAATACCTGCAACGCAATTGTTTGTGAAGGATATGCAGGCATCTCCGATTAATCGCGCCGACTGCAAAAAATTAGCAGCCATCACTGGCTTGAAAACATTCAGTTCATAATGACCATTAGATCCACCAATACTTATCGTAACATCATTACCCATAACTTGCGCTGCAACCATGGTCACTGCTTCGTTTTGGGTTGGATTTACTTTTCCGGGCATGATTGAAGAACCGGGTTCATTATCAGGAATATGAATTTCACCTATACCCGACCGGGGGCCTGAAGCCAGCATCCGGATATCGTTTGCAATTTTCATCAGAGAAACAGCGATTTGTTTTAAAGCACCATGAGTCTCAACAATTGCATCATGTGCTGCCAAAGCTTCAAATTTATTTTCTGCAGTTATAAAAGGTAGTCCGGTAAATTTAGCAATGTAAGCAGCAACACTAATGTCATATCCTTTTGGGGTATTTATTCCGGTGCCAACTGCAGTTCCACCTAATGCCAGTTCTGAAAGGTGATCTAACGTATTTCTCAATGCTTTTAATCCATGGTTTAATTGAGAAACATAACCTGAAAATTCTTGCCCTAGAGTTAAAGGAGTAGCATCCATTAAGTGAGTACGCCCGATTTTAACGACATCTTTAAATTTTTCAGCTTTGAGATGAAGTGTATCTCTAAGTTTCTCTATACCCGGAATAGTGGTTTCAATAACCATTTTATAGGCTGCAATGTGCATTGCGGTTGGATAGGTATCATTTGATGACTGCGATTTATTTACGTCATCATTTGGATGTACAAAGGTCTTTCCTTCACCAAGTTGATTTCCCTGAAGCACATGTGCCCGGTTAGCGATAACCTCGTTTACATTCATATTTGACTGCGTTCCTGATCCAGTCTGCCAGATTACCAATGGAAATTCTGAGGATAGTTTACCCTCTAATATTTCATCACAAACTTTTGCGATAAGATCGCGTTTATCGGGCGATAAGATACCGCTATCGGTATTAGTGTATGCAGCCGCTTTTTTCAAATAAGCGAATGCCTCGATTATTTCTGTTGGCATTGAAGCCTCCGGTCCGATTTTAAAATTATTTCTTGAACGTTCAGTTTGTGCACCCCAGTATTTATCTGCAGGCACCTTAACTTCACCCATGGTATCGTGTTCTACTCTGTAAGTCATTGGAACAGGTTTTTTGTTATTCTGCAAATTTAGATTTTTTTACCTTGAATCTGGGGCAAAAATT